>Ga0209335_10004311_pt1 | contig 13625 bp, 9 predicted proteins | sample COG_09_FD_184753 | JGI IMG/M metagenome (GOLD analysis project Ga0209335, IMG submission 184753) | Pelagic Microbial community sample from North Sea - COGITO 998_met_09 (SPAdes) (version 2) | ecosystem: Environmental > Aquatic > Marine > Neritic zone/Coastal water | place: Helgoland, sampling...
AGCAATAGCTTCAAGTAGTGTTGTATTATCATTAGTTAGATTAAGAACGGTGGCGCTTCCACTACTTCCAGGAAAAATAATTACTCGTCTATTGGTTACATTAACAATTACATATGGTGAGTTGTAAAATTCGGAATATAGTTCTTCAAGATACAGTTCACACTCTCTTAATGTAATTCCCGCAAGTTTGGTCCTTCCGATAACAGGAAGTTTTGTAGTTCCATCGAATTCTATTTTGTAAGATGTGTTTATTTGAGCTCTAATTGCCTGAGCATTCCCAATGTCAACAAGTTGAAATCCATCATTTGAAAATATTTTGAACTGAATGATGTCGTTTGCGGCCAATTTGTATTCGGTTCCAGCGCTATCTGGAATTTGGCTGAACTGATAATCTTCAGGGGTTTGTAGCATAATACTTGGATCCAGCATTTTACAACTCGATAAAGCAGAAATAACAGCAGCAATAAATAGTATACGTTTCATCTTTTCTTTCTATGGTTGCAAAAGTATTATTTCTTATCCGCTTCTAATAACTCAAAGTACAATTGTTTCATATCAAATGCTAATCGATTGTACGAGAATTTGCATTGTACGTGATTCCATCCACATTGTTGCATTGATTTTCTAAGATGGCTGTCGTTTACTACTAAAGCTAAGTTTTCGAAAAAAGCTAACTCATTGGTCACGTCCGATAATAAGGCTGTTTCCCCCTCAATTATGACATTTTCGATTCCGCCAACGTTAGTTGAAACAATTGGTAGGTTTGCAGCTTGAGCTTCTATTAGACTCACTGGGGTACCTTCGTTAAGTGAGGTAAGCGCAACTATATCAAGACCGGGATAGATAAAAGATACATCCCTAATCCAAGAGGTGAAAGTTACATGTTTGTTTTCTTCTCCAGTTCCAAAATTTAAGCCCAAATCTTTGCATTTTTGCTCTAAATCTTCCTTTAGCTCTCCATCACCAACTATAAAAGCACGAATTTTTTTCGGAGAACTATCTTGTAGGTATTTTATTGCTTTTAAAAAAAGTATGTGATTTTTTATTGGAACGAGCCTACCAACTATACCAATGGCAACTTCATTATCTTCGACTTTATATTTCCCCCTAAATGCAGATCGTTTTTCAGAATGATTATCTTGAAATCTTTGTAAATCAAAACCAAGCGGAATTACCTCAAACTTATTGGATGGAGCAATTTTATGAATTCCAGAAATTTCTTGTTTCTGAATATCGCTGATGGCAATTAGTTTGGTTGATTTTTCACCCAGATACTTTTCTACTTGTTTGTAAAGTGTTGTTTTAGCTTTTCCGAAATATGAATGAAAAACATGTCCATGAAAAGTGTGAAGGATTATTGGAACCTTCATCTTGTAGGCTGCTAGTCGCCCTATTGCACCAGCTTTTGAAGCATGGGTGTGAACTATATCAGGTTTAAATTCTTCAATAATTTTTTTAATTTTTTTGTAGGCTATTCTGTCTAATTTGAAATCGATTTCTCGTTTCATCTCAGGAATGATTATCGGTCTTAAACCTAATTTTTCTATAATAAATTCAGAACTACCTTCAGATTTATCTTTCATGCCCCCCACCAGCAATGTTTCGAATTCATCTTCCATATATTTGGATAGATAACCAACATTGTAGGTTGGTCCACCAAGGTTGAAACGATTAATTATTCTTAAAACTCTAGGTTTATTCACTTTGGGCCATATATTTTTTCCACCACTGTTGAAAAGCAATTATTGCCCAAACTGTAGCATGAGCGTCTCCGGGGTTAGTTGAAAATAATTTTTGTTTCAATTCTTTTATTGCGGTAAGATTAAATATGCCTTGTTCTTCAATGAATTCGTCATTTAGCCATTCTTCCGAAATTTTGCTTTTTAGCTCTGTTTGAAACCAATTTAATAAAGGTACTTCAAACCCTTTTTTGGGACGGTTATAAAGCTCATAAGGCAGTAAATTCTTAAAGGTATCTTTCAGTATTTTTTTACGCATCGAACCGTTAATTTTATAAACGGAAGGTAACGAAAACGCAAAGTCAACTAGTTTATGATCAAGAAATGGAGTTCTAACCTCTAAACTATTTGCCATAGACATTGAATCCACTTTGCGGAGCATATCGTTTTGTAAGACCAGATCCATGTCGGTTCTTAGCACATCATTAAACGATCCGCCTTTTTTAATTCCGCAAAGTAAATTGTCTTTTCGTTTTTTGTAATTATATGCTTCATCAGAGAGTCGTTGAATGTTTATTCGTTGACTTTCTTTCAAGAAATAATTAGACTGTTCTTCATTTAAAAAGGTCGCCCAACGCCAATATCGATCTTTATTGTTTAGGTTTACACCATCACCAAAACGGACCATTTGTCGATTAAAATTCCAAATTTTTGAATTGCGAGATTGTGGAATTTTTTTAAGTAAAGGATTTAATAATGTTACAGATTTGCCGATAATTCCAGGTTGTCTAGCTTTAAGTTCGGCTTGGTGTTTATTATATCCCGAAAAAATTTCATCAGCCCCATCTCCACTTAGCGCAACTGTTACTTCTTTTCGAGTAAGTTTGCTAAGAATGTATACGGGTATGGCTGATGAGTCAGCAAAAGGCTCATCAAGGTATTCTAAAACTTCATGGTAATTTTCGAACAAGTCATCATTTGATAACGAGAATACGGTATGGTTTGAACCACATTTTTTTGCTACTAAATTCGCAAATTCTGTCTCGTCAAAATATGGTTCGTCTTTATATCCAATTGAAAAAGATTGCAAATTATTAGTATGTTTTGCTGCAACTGAAGTAATTATGGACGAATCAATACCTCCACTCAAAAAAGTTCCTAGTGGAACGTCTGAAACCATTCTTTTGGTTATTGCATTTTCAACAAGTTGTTGTAGCTTAACCTGTGCTCCTTTGTATGATCCAGAATTTACTTCGGTTATATTATCCGGTATATCAGGTATTTCATAATACTTTTTCTCTTCGATTTTATCTGAAGCATTTAATTTAAAATGAAAATAGTGACCGGGCTTAACCTTGCGAATGCCTTGTAAAATGGAGTATGGTGCAGGTATATAATTCAGCTGTAAGTAGGTAAAAAGAGAAGTTGTGTCGATTTCTCTTTTTATATCGAATTCAAGTAGTGCTTTAATTTCAGAGGAAAAAATGAATTTGTTTTCATCAAGGAAGTAGACCAAAGGTTTGATTCCCATTCTATCTCTGGCTATAAATAGAGTTTCGTCAATCTTATCGTATATTGCTAAAGCGAAAAAACCGTTTATTTCTTCTAGGCATCTAACACCATATTGGATGAACATCTGCAATACGACTTCGGTGTCTGAAGCAGAACGAAACTTTAAACCTCTTGCTTCTAGAATTCTTCTTTGTTTTTGGTAATTATAAAATTCACCGTTAAACACAATGGTATAGCGATCTGTTTGATCGGTAAAAGGTTGAGCACCTTTGTCTGAAGTGTCAATAATTGAAAGCCTAGTGTGTCCTAGAGCAATGTTGTTATGTGTGTATTTTCCATGACTGTCGGGACCTCTTTTGTTGAGAGTTTTTACCGCATTTTCGATTAAGTCGAGCTGATTTTTGCTCGATTTATTAAATGATACAATGCCAACAATTCCACACATAGAATCAATTTACTCAGAAAGCCATTTTTTATATATAAGTTGTTGCTTTTCGGTAGGACCTTCAATAGGAACGATTCGATAATTAACTTTTTTATTTTTTGACAGAGTAACTCTGATGTCCATCATTATTCCATCGCGAGATACTGAAATGATAATTTCATCACCAGCTTTATGATTTTCAACCAAGGTATTTAAGTCATTATCGGCAACTCTGTAATTATCGATAGCAATAATTTCATCATTTACATTGATGCCATGCTTGTATGCCGAATTTCCTCTTTCAACCCTGCCCACGATTAATCTCCCATTATTTGAAGAAGTGCTTATCCCGAGGTCTACATTTTCTGAACCTTCATATTTATCAATAAGTTTGCAACCTGCATAACTGAAATAGGTTTTGTAATCTATCGTTTCGACTCCTGCAACTGTGTTTTGGAAAAAAACGTCTAGTTTCTTACCTGCAACTTGCTCTACAACATCTTGAAATTCTTTATCGGTAAAACCACGATTTAGTTTTTTGTAATATTCATTCCAAAGCACTTTTAGCACATCGTCTAATTTTTTTTCTGCGTTAGTATTTTCCAGAATAATTAGGTCAAGCGCATTTGCCAATAAAGCCCCTTTGGGGTAGTACGAAATTGTTGTATTTTTACTGTTTTCATTTGGTCGATAAGCTTTTATCCAAGCATGGAAACTGGCCTCAGTAACAGGCTGTACTTTATTTCCGGGTTGGTTTTCAACTCTAGATATAGTGTTTGCTAACTTGTGCAGATATTTTTCTGAATTGTAATATCCAGCTCTTTTTAGCAATAGTTCGTCATAATAGCTGGTAAAACCTTCACAAAGCCATAGTAAATTGGTGTAGTTTTCTGAATCGTAATCGAATGGTCCAAGTGATATTGGTCGAATTCTTTTTACATTCCATAAATGAAAGTATTCATGCGCAACAAGACTAAGAAATCCTTCATACTTTCTGCCTGGTTCATACCCCCATCGATTAACTTGAAGTGTAGTTGAACTTAAATGTTCTAAACCACCGCTTCCATTAGTTAGGTTATGAATAATAAAAACATAATCCTTATTAGGGTTTTCTCCAAAAACTTCCGTGCACGATTCAACAATTTTCGCCATATCAGTTTTAAGTAATTCAACGTCAAAATTTCCCTTGCCATACATGGCTACTTTATGTCTAGCTCCCGAAGCATCAAAGTCAAATTCAAGTTGATTGCCAATTTCTATTGGGCTATCGACTAAAATGTCATAGTTAGGAGCGTGATATATAAATAAATTATCTGAAGTTTTTTCTAATGATGTTGATACTTTTTTCCAATTGGCCGGGGGCGTGATTTCAAGCGTTGATGGAAGTTCTTTTTTGCCATCGATGTACATGAACATACTTGTTCCGTTTATGTAACCATGATTCGCGTCTAAAAAGCTAGTTCTCACAGACATTTCAAATGCGTAAACGTCATACGAAATTGTTAAGGTTTTTCCTTCAGGGAAAACTCGCCATGTATTTTTGTTTATCATTTTAGAGCGTACATTGCCTGTGGTGAAATTCTCAACGCTTTTCGAGAATTCTCTTACCAAATAAGAGCCTGGCGCCCAAACAGGCATTTTTATATCCAATGAATCTTCGCTAAAACCGGTTACATCAATATCTACATGAAAGTAATGCGTATGTGGTTCTGGCATTAATAATTGATAGCTAACCGTTTGAGAAAAACTTACGAAGTTTAAGGTGATAAAAAGGAAAAATAAGGAAAGAATTCTCATGTTTTAGTATTTGCGGCTAAAATAGAAAAATGATTGGGATGTATTGTCGCAGGGTTGAACTAGTTTCAGCTTCTACTAATTGATTAATCTTCAACAATAACGAACACATCTTCGTTGTCTTTTTTCATGAGGTATTTTTCACGAGCAAATTTTTCGAGATTGTCTTCGTTGGTTAGCAATTCGTTTAGATCTTGTTCAGTTTCGGTTATTCGCTTTCGGAAGTATTCTTTGTCTTCTCCGTATTGATGTAATTCGCCTTGCAGTTGCAGTTGAGAAACAATATCATGCTGATCAAAAAACAACATCCAAAAAGCAAATAGAATACCAGTAATGGCATATTTGTTTTTTAAAAATGAAGGCACTTTATCCCAATAAAGTTTTATCATAAGACAAATTTACACAGTACCGTGCTTGATTCGTTTATGGTAAAAGGTAGTTATAAACAAATGAGGTGTGGAATCGTTATTTGTTTATTGCTAGAGTTTAAATAGAAATAATAAGCCAGTACTTAAGGATAAAAATATGGGCAGGAATATATTTTTATTAAGGCATATTATGGTCTGAGCCTATTGCAATTATTCAGAAACGCAGTATTCCTAAAATTAGAGTACTTAATACTATTATTATTGTCATTTTCAAGAAGGATTAGCCTCTTCAACTAATTTTTACAAAAAATCTTAGTCTGTCCATTTGATTGAATAAAATACATCCCGTTGCTCCATTCAGAAACATCGACAATCATATTCTCACTAGAAATAGTTATTAAAACACTTCTACCCATTACATCAGAAATTATTATTTCTTCATCTTGAGTAGAGTAAATTGTAATTATATCAGATGAAGGGTTTGGGTATATTGATAGGTTTTCCGTGTTAGTTAAAGTGTTAGAAATGCTAGTCGTTAGTCCGTTATTCGGGTGTCGCATAAAGAATTTCCAAATTTCTGTGGCTGCATTAAAATCGCTCGCAGGCTCATAAAACCATTGGTGGTCGGCACTATCAACTTTATAAAGCAATATTTCGGAGTTGTTGTTACAGTCGATCCACCTATAAACTGTAGTGATAAAATTATCAGGAGCATTATTGGGAAGAGAATATACAAGAGTAGGTTCACTTGTGCAGCCATTATTCATTTGCCAAATGGCTAAAGTTGAGTCTACAGATAGCATTTGCAAAGAGTCGTAGCCATTGTAGCGAACAGTTCCGTCTGCAGTTCCATGAATATGCATGAGCGGAATTTCTTTTACTGGATTGCAATTGGGAGGGATAGACATTGCCATCTGCCCTGATACAGAGGCTGCCGCAGTTAGTCTATCAGATAATTGGCAAGCCAAACGATGTGTCATAAATCCTCCCATTGAAAACCCCGTTGCATAAACTCGTGTTGTGTCAATATTATACTGACTAACTAGTGTGTCAATTAATGCATTTACAAATCCAACATCATCTACCCCAGAGAAAAAATTGATGCCACTGCTAAACGCGGTTTGGTTGTTTGTTAAAGGGTCAACTAATGCTTGTGGGTAAACAACAATAAAATTCGCTGTGTCAGCTACAGCGTTCATTCCCATAAAACTTTCAAAGTTAGACGCAATGTCGCCTAAACCGTGTAAAGCGAAAACCAGAGGAACAGTATCTGTAATTGAATAGCTCGATGGCACGTAGGTTATAAACGCTCGGTTGCTATTTTGCCAAGTAATGGTGTCATTAATAGATTGAGCTTCGGCATTTGGGTTTACTAAATAACAAAACAGGAGGCAAGCAATAATTTTTTTCATGGAAGTAATTTGATTCAAAGATACAAAAAAGCCCAACCGATAATCGATTGGGCTTAGTTATTAGATTGTAAAAAGATTATCCTAAAAACGGATATCTATAATCTGTTGCAGGTACAAACGTTTCTTTAATTGTTCTCGGAGAGACCCAACGTAGTAAATTCATATATGAACCTGCTTTGTCGTTTGTCCCAGATCCTCTTGAACCACCAAATGGTTGTTGACTAACAACAGCACCTGTTGGTTTATCATTGATATAGAAATTGCCAGCAGCATGTTCTAAAATTTGGGTTGCAGTTTCGATAGCATAACGGTCTGTGCTCAAAATAGCACCAGTTAATGCATATTCAGAAGACTCATCAACCAAGTGGAGTGTTTCTTCAAACTGGCTTGGCTCATATTTCAAAATTGTAATAACCGGTCCGAAAATTTCTTCACACATGGTTCTGAATTTTGGATTGGTGGTTACAACTACGGTTGGTTCAATAAAGTAACCTTTCGATTTGTTATATCCTCCACCAACAACAATTTCGGCATCGTTTTGTTCTTTTATATAGTCTATAAAGCCTGCAATTTTATCAAAAGCACGCTCATCAATAACAGCGTTAATGAAGTTTCCAAAATCTTCGGGAGAACCTGTTTTGAACGAATTTACGTCTGATTTCACAAGAGAAATTACTTCATCAAACAAATTAGAAGGAATATAAGCTCTAGATGCTGCCGAGCATTTTTGACCTTGAAATTCGAAAGCTCCTCTCGAAATTGCTGTAGCAACTTCTGCTGGCACAGCAGATTCGTGAGCAACAATGAAATCTTTTCCTCCAGTTTCGCCTACAATTTTCGGATAGCTTCTGTATTTTTCAATGTTAGTGCCTATTTCTTTCCAAAGGTGTCTGAAAACCCCAGTTGAACCAGTAAAATGAAGTCCAGCGAAATCTTTGTGTTTGAAAACTACATCTCCAGCAACAGGGCCATCAACTGAAATTAAGTTGATAACACCATCAGGTAAACCTGCTGCTTTGAATAGTTTTATTATAACTTGTGCAGAGTACATTTGAGCTTCAGCTGGTTTCCAAACAACAACGTTACCCATCATAGCTGGTGCAGCACATAAGTTTGCACAAATTGATGTAAAATTAAATGGAGTTACTGCGAAGATAAACCCTTCTAGTCCTCTATATTCTAAGCGGTTCCAAAGGCCATCATTGGAGTCTGGTTGTTCAGAATAAATTTGCTGCATGTATACAGCATTGAATTTTAGAAAATCGATTAATTCACAAGCGGCATCAACTTCTGCTTGAAATGCATTTTTTGATTGAGCTAACATAGTTGCAGCATTCATTTCATCTCTAAAAGGCCCCGCTAATAAATCAGCAGCTTTTAGGAAAATTGCTGCTCTTTGGTGCCATGGCATAGCGGCCCATTTTGGACGAGCAGCCAAAGCGGAATCAATAGCATCATTGACGTGAGACGCGTCACCGTAGTTGAAATGTCCTAAAATTTTCTGATGATCATGCGGAGGTGACATTGGCCTTTTGTCATTTGTGGTAACCTCTTTATTTCCGATGTACATTGGCACATCAATAGGTGCTTGGTTGAACATTTCATTATACTTTGCCTGAAGATTCTCTCTCTCGGTTGAATCAGGTCCAAAACTTAATACCTCTTCCGTAGCCGGATAGGGGATGTTGAATACTCCGTTTGCCATATTAATAGTTTTTGTTTCGTTTTTAAGGATAACAAAAGTATTGTTTTATTCTTTGTATGTATGTCATGAAATTTGACCAGCTATCCTTTTTAAAAATAGAACAAAGATTTACAGATTCGTTTTTGAAAAATCACTTCAATAAAAGGGCAGTTGCACGGATTTCTCGCAAATCGAGAATTTGTATCAGAAAATGAAGAAAAGGCGAGGAAAAAAAGAATATTCGGCCCCTACTAATTTTAAATCACAGTTACAGTTGGTCTGTAACATATTAGAAATAAATAGTACTACTCCACAACGGGAGGTAAAAAAGGTAGATCGCAAGTTGGTTATTTTATATCATCCAGATGAGCTGACATATCCAAATAAATCACAAAAAAAGTTGAGCTTGAGAAATTTAGAAAAGTTCAAGAAGCAAATTGGTAAGCAAAAGCCAAACGTAAGTTTAGTTGAGCTTCATCGGAGCTATCATCTCAAATTTAGGCACCTTGACATCGAACAACGAATCATCTATTTGTCTTTGCATGGTATAAGCGCCATGCATATTACCCATTTCTGAGGTTAATTCGCACGATGACTCATATTCATGGATATCTCCAGGCGTTAAAATAGGTTGAAACCCAATTACACCTTCACCTTCTACTTCATAACGATCAGCATTAGAATCGAAAATAAACCAATGTCTACTCATTAGTTGAACCGTCTCATTGCTATTATTCTCAATGGTAATTCTATAAGTGTATAGGAAATGATTCTTTAATGGGTTAGAAAACTCCGGACGATAAAATGACTTTACCGTTATTTGAATGCCTTCTGTAACTTCTGTTGTCATAATATTATGTGTTAGGGTTATGTAAATAAACGAAAATATTTCGAAACTGGTTGGGTATTCTAATAAAAAAATTCATTTATCTACTTTCCAATGCTAATTTGTTGAGGCATTGTTAGTTGTAAAGTCCTAACAGAATTTAATGTTTTTACGGCAATAAGCCTATCGTAATCATCAGCGAGTTGACGGTGATAGATAAGAATAGTGTAGTCGTTTTCGGTTTCGGAGTGCATTCCTTCTAGAAGCACATCATCAGCAGCCTTAGTGTTATCTTTTAAGAATATGTACTGGTAGTTATAGTATCCTTGTTTGAGGTATAACTTACCTTTATAGGCTTTTTCTTCTTCGTAATAAATCATTTTGTTTTGCTGATTAGCTTCCCAATTGGTTAGCTCACCGTATAAGTAAACATCTCCATCAGTAATCCTTTGGGGTTGCGGAAACGTAAAATGCACCCAGGCATAATCTCCATCTGAGTTGCTGTCTTGGCTGATATAATCATTCTTGATATACCGCCTTCCGTTAATATCATAATAGCTAGAGTAGACTTTATAGGCACGTTTTTCTTCATCTTCCAATTCTATGTGATGATAGCCAAGTGTGTCCGTATAATATAGCTTAACTAATCCTGCCCGCACAGTAAGGTTTTTTATATCGAAATGGCGATACTCGTTTCCCCCATTAAAGATTAAATCTTTTTGGTTCACGAATTCTATTTCATTGCCTTTTACAAAGGTTGGTTGAACATTATAATGCGCATTGTCCCATCTTCCATTTTGTTGTATTGTCACTTTTAAATCGTCATATGGGTTTGTAACTAGATAAGATTCAGAACCAATTGTAAAATTCAATTCTTGTTTGTAGAATTTGTACTTACTGTCTCGGGTTGGAAAAACACGTCCGTTAACTTCCAGACTATTTTCGGTAATCATGAATCGCCATGTCAGAGCTATGTCATCTGGGTAGCCTTCTTCGTAAACTTTAATTAGGTAATTACCCGACCTAATGATTTTCATGTTTTCTGAAGGAAAGACAAGCCAATGATGAATGTATTCTTGACCAATGCTTCTAGAATAAGAATTTTCGTAAATAACATCTTCTGGCACTCCTTGAATGTATTCGGTAGAAAACAGTTCAGAGTCTTCCCAGTTTGCAGAACAATGAATCATTGTGTAGTAGTAACTTTTGTGATCTTCACCAAGGTCGTCAAAACTTAATCGTAGTTTTTGATTGCCTCGTATGTTTATAATTGGAGCAGACATAACATTACCGTTAATGTTAAGCTGAACGGTTTGGATGTTATCATGATAAACATGGTTTTCGAAGCGTAAATAATCTTCCTTGTAATAATCTTCCTCTTGACAGAAAGATATAAATGAGCTAAAAATCAATAAGCTGAAAATCCTTAATTTATATCCTCTTAAAAATGAATGCATCACATCAAATATATGTTTAATCCCCCCAATAATAAGCCTAAATTAGGGGTTCATCTAAATTCATTGAAAAAATGTTTGCGGCACTAATCAAATTTCTACATTTGCGGTCGAAATGTAAAGCTTTACAAAAGAGATTATGTCGCAAATTGTTAAGATTAGCAAAGGAGCAAATATTAAGTTGACAGGTACTGCAGAAAAGGTACTCGGAAATATTGAAATGCCTACTTCCTTTGCCGTATGTCCACCAAATTTTCATGGATTAATGCCTAAACTATCTGTTAAGACGGGTGATAAAGTGAAAGCAGGGTCTACATTGTTTTTTGATAAATACAATGAGCAGATTAAGTTTACCTCCCCAATAAGTGGTGAGGTTACAGAAATTATCCGTGGTGCAAAAAGAAAAATTTTAGAGGTCAAGCTAAAGGCGGATGCAGTTTTGGCGTATGAACAATTTGACGTATCCTCGGCTTCTGCTGAAGATGTGAAAAGCGCTTTGTTGATTTCGGGCCTTTGGCCATTCGTAAAACAGAGACCTTATGATATTGTGGCGAACCCCTCTGATTCTCCCAAAGCCATTCACATTACAGGGATAGACTCTTCTCCGTTGGCTGCGGATTATGAATTTTTAATTCATGGTCAGGAGGATGTTTTCCAGGCAGGTTTAGATGCAATAGCTAAACTTACTCTAGGAAAAGTTCATTTGAATGTGAATGCAAATACAGTGTTCGATTCTGCTAAAAACGTTCAGCTAAATAAAATTTCAGGTCCACATCCAGCAGGTAATGTTGGTATTCAAATTCACCATATAGATCCTGTTAATAAAGGGGAAATTGTTTGGGTGCTAAAAGCACCAGACGTCTTGGCAATTGGTAAGTTATTTAAAGAAGGCAAATACGATGCATCTAAAGTTGTTGCATTGGGGGGCTCTAAAGTGACTTCACCTAAGTATTATAAAGTTTTACCGGGGGCAAACATTAAGGAAATGTTTGGTAACGAGATTAACAGTGGCGCGAGAGTAATATCAGGTAATGTTCTTTCTGGTGATGATGTTTCTTTAGATGGTTACATAGGATTTTACGATTATCAGATATGTGCAATTCCTGAGGGTGGAGAAGATGAAATGTTTGGTTGGATGGCCCCAGGGTTTAATAAATTTAGCTTATCAAAAACGTTCTTTTCCTGGATGACACCAAATAAAGAGTACGATTTGAACACCAACATGAACGGTGAAGAAAGGGCGTTCGTAGTAACGGGAGAATACGAAAAAGTGTTTCCTATGGATATTCTTCCTGTATTTCTTTTAAAGTCAATGATTACAGAAGATATTGATGCAATGGAAGGTTTGGGCGTTTATGAAGTTGCACCAGAAGATTTCGCATTATGTGAGTACGGTTGCACTTCAAAAATTGAGACCCAAAAGATAGTTAGAAAAGCATTAGATTTAGTTAAACAGGAGTGTGGTTAATTCACCTTGTCGATTGTAAATTAAAAAGTAGATGAAAGCATTAAACGATTTTATCAAAAAAATAAAACCAAGCGCTGAAGGAAAATTCCCGATCCTGCATGCATTATGGGATGGAACTTATACTTTCTTATTTGTGCCTGGTCACACCAATAAGAATGGTGTACATGTTCGTGACGGTATCGACTTAAAAAGAACCATGATTATGGTTGTTCTAGCCATGATTCCTGCATTACTTTTTGGTATGTTTAACGTTGGCCACCAGCACCTATTGGCAATTGGCGAAGTAACGAAAGAGATGCCTGTCATGGAGATGTTTATGGATAAATTTCTTTTCGGTGCTCTTAAAGTATTACCACTGGTTGTTGTTTCTTATGGAGTTGGTTTGGGAATTGAGTTTGTTTTTGCAGCATTGAATAAGCATTCGATTCACGAAGGCTTTTTAGTTTCAGGAATGTTAATTCCGTTAATTATGCCTGTAGATGTTCCTTTATGGATGGTTGCCGTAGCTACTGCATTTGCAGTAATTATTGGTAAAGAAGTGTTTGGTGGTACAGGAATGAACATTGTAAATGTTGCACTTACAGCTAGAGCATTTTTGTTCTTCGCATATCCTACAAAAATGTCGGGTGATCAAGTTTGGATAAATACTTCTTTAGATGAAGGACAGCAGGTAGTTGATGGCTTTTCAGGAGCTACAGCTTTAGGAAATGCCGTTGAAGGTGGGAAAAGTGCATTAGATGAAATGGGGGCGAGCACATTGGAAGCGTTTATCGGATTTATTCCGGGTTCAATTGGCGAAACTTCGGTGATTGCTATTGGAATAGGTGCGATTATTTTATTGTTGACAAACATTGCAAGCTGGAGGATTATGCTATCAGCTGTAATAGGAGGATTAGTAATGGCAAGCATTTTCAATTTGGTGGGAGATGATGGTTCATTTATGGCTGTGCCAGCTTTACACCAATTAATGTTAGGTGGGTTTGCATTTGGAGTTGTCTTTATGG
>Ga0209335_10004312_pt1 | contig 13622 bp, 18 predicted proteins | sample COG_09_FD_184753 | JGI IMG/M metagenome (GOLD analysis project Ga0209335, IMG submission 184753) | Pelagic Microbial community sample from North Sea - COGITO 998_met_09 (SPAdes) (version 2) | ecosystem: Environmental > Aquatic > Marine > Neritic zone/Coastal water | place: Helgoland, sampling...
CGTAGCCGTGATGATCCGGCCCGTGATCAACGATCCACACCTTGCGCGGCTCTGCGCTGTGCGACTCCACATCCGAGGCTACCTTGGACGCTGCCAGAGTCACAACTTTGGGCGAGAGCTTTGACGCTACGATCTTGGCGACCGACTCCTCCATGCTCTTCATCCGCTTCGCGTACCCCTTGCCGAAGCCCTCGGCCTCGGCCTGCTGGAGCCGTGTGCGCAGCCGCGAGTTGGCCTCGATCTGCCGCTTGAGCCGCCGCCGGATCGCCTCCGCCCCAGCCCCAGCTGCCCCCGTTGCCGTTGTCCAAACCTTGCCGTCGTCTGCAGCCCCGGCTGCGCCGCGCGTGGCGATGCGTCGCGCGACAACCACGTGCTGGGTGGTGCCCGCCTTCTGGCGCGCTGACGCAGGGTCGTCGCCGTGCGTCGCAACCGACGAGGAGAGCGCGCGGTCGATGGCAGCCGTCGCCGCCTCCAGCTTACCCTCCAGCGACGCGTGCTTTGCGGGCGCCTGCAGCCGCGCCTGCTCCGAGTACCGCTGCGGCGAGTCGTCGCCCAGCGCGCGCGCAGCAGCGCGAGCGGCGTGCTCCGCCTCCTGACGTTGCTCGCGCGCAGCGAGGGGCGCTGTCAGAGAGTCGCTGCCCCCGTGGCCCCACTGGCGGTCCATCAGGCCCGCCACGTGTCTCAGCGACCGCCGCAGCGCGCGCCCGCGCGACGCCTCCTTGGCCTCCTTGCCGCCCGACAGGGTCCGGCTCGCGATGTTCCCGCCGAAGGGCAGCCCGCGGGGCGGCCGCCAGTCCTGCAGCACGTCCGAAGCACTTCCTGGCTGCCCCGCCTTGAGCGGGTCGTGCGTCTCCGCCCACGAGCCCAACCCGCCGACCGCGGCCTTGACGCGCTGCGCCTTCTGTGCCGCCTTGATCTGCGAGGCGAGCGAGGGGTCGGCCGTCACAAACAGCTTGTGCGTGTTCTCCGACTGCAGGCCTTTCGACATGAGCATGTCTGCGGCCACACGTGCTCGCCGCTCCAACCTTGCCTGGTCCTTGTTAAATTTGGCCCAGTCGAACGCAGGCAGCTGCGCCAGCATTGTGAACCGCCCCCTTCGCGCCAGAGTCTCTCCGCGCTCGCGCCGCCCCGCCAGCATCGTTGCCCGCCCCTTCGTCTCGACTGACCTCCCTGGTCCCCTCTTCCCCGGAGCTGCTGCCGACTCAGCGTCTGGCCCTTCTGACCCTGCTTCCGCTGCGCCTGCAGGCTGCTGCGAGTCCTGCGGGTTGGCCTGCGCCGCTCGCGCCCTGGGCGCGGGCAGGTCGCGGTACAGTCCCACGCGATCGTCCACGTCCTGCGCCTCCCCGTCGCGCTGCGCCGAGCGCGGGCGGTCGTTGTAGTCTTCGGGGAACTCCCACTTTTCATCACTCGGCGCGTCCCACGCGTCCTCCCACTCGTCCGAGCGCCCCCACCCGTCGGCACGGTAGTCCCACTGGTGGTCGTGCGCGTCGCCCGAGTCCCAGCCCTTGTCGCGCCCTGCCCACTGCCATTCGCGCTCCGCGTCCGGCCCCGTCCGGTCCCACGCGTCCTCGAACTCCTCGTCGTCCGGGTCCTCCATGTGCGCTCCCCACTCCCTTCGCCCCACCGTCGCCTCCGCGTCCGCCTCTCGCGCCTCCGCCGGATGCCCCTCCTCGTACCCGAACCGGTCGCCGTGGTCCCCGCGGTAGTGCCGCGCATCGTAGTCCACCGGCACGTTGTCAAACCCTCCGTTCCACGCATCGCGCGCCATGCTTTCCCAGTGCAGGTACCCGCTCTGGTGGCTCCCCATTGTGTCCCAGTTGGTCGAGGCCTCCGCCCACGAGTCGATGTACTGTCCGTCCGCCCACTGGTGGCAGAACCCCGGCTCAGCGCAGTCGGTCGACCGCGGCTGCTTGAAATCGCCGGGGTACCACGGCAACTGCGTCGTCTTGGCCAGGCGCTTGGACGAGAGCATCGCCTTGAGCGGCCCGAACTCGCGCAGGTACAGTAGCATCCGCGCACGGTTCAGCCGCGCCTGCTCTTCATTTAGTGGACCAAGCGCTGCATCGAGGCCAGCCACTTTTTGCGCTCCCGCGCGGCAATTCGAAGCGCACGAAACGTCGCCTGCCGCGCACTTGGCCTCGCAGCTGTGCTCAGCACCGGCAACCGTGCCTCCCCGGCGGGCGCGAGCTTTGACTGCGGCGAGGGCTTGCTGCTTCCGCGCGTCCCGACCGACCGTATCGCCCACGCCCCCAGGGCTGCTCGTGCGAAATCTAGCACCGTTGGCGCCACGGGTGAAGCCGACGGTACTCCGCGGGAAGTGGAGGGCTTCCGCGACGTCGCAGAGCGGCGAGTTGACGCCCTTGCGGCAGCCCGGGAACGGCACCCAGGGACGCACGAATGCCGCAACCTTCACGCCGTCACTGCGGTCCGTCGGTGGAAGTACTTTGGTGAGTGCCTCTGCACGGCGCCGGTCTATCCCGCGCTGCCGCGCGTCCAGCAGTCGGTTGGTCGCATAAAAGTAGTCCCATGCTGCCTGCGTCTTGTCCCACGACGGCGCCGACACCTCCCCACCCGCCGCCTGCGCGGCCACCGCTGCCTTGGTAAAGAGGCGTGCCGCCTTGCGGTAATGCGTGTGAGCGCCACTTCTATCCTGTTCCACCGCGTGCTGAGCCTCGTGCTCAGCCTTCTTGATGCCGCCTCGCAGCTCCGCAAGGGACGGCAGCTTCGCGTCCTTGGCACCGACTGAGCGCCAGAACCCCGAATCCTGCTCCTCCCACGCGGAACGCCGCGCGAGCCAATCCTCGTATTCGGCGGACTCTTGTGCGCCGTGGTAGTCGTCGAGCGCGCGCCAGAACTCCGCTCGCGCGAACATGAGGTCCGCGGGCGCCGCCTCCGCTGCAGCCGCCGCTGCACTTGAGGGCGCCGCCTCCATACCGTAGTCGGGGTATTGGTAGGGTGCTCGTGGTCCTCGGTACCACTGTGACGTATCGTAGGTCGGTTGTGCGATCATTGGGTCCCTGCGCTCAAGGGAACCACCCCGCGCCGCGTCAGCGCTAAGTTTCGCAGAGCATCGCTGGACAGGGCGCGTGCACTGCTGAGCTACCCAGCCGCATAGACACGCGAACAGCGCAGGTGTATGCGATCACTCATGATGCCCTTGGTTCAGGTGCTCGGGCCACACCGTCCACGCTTGCCCTTCTCCTGAAGGTACTCCTGAGCGCTGATCTGGCGTGTCTCGACATGCGGGCTTGGCGAGATCACATTCACATACGGGCTCGACAGCGCTTGCCGACGGGTGCCGATCGGCTCACCAACATCATTGAACCCGGGACCGTAGCTCGTGCTCATCAGGTGCCCAAGCCGTGGCGGCTGCCCCAGTTGGCTTGGCAGCGAGTCATCCTGCACCGACCCAAACGGGTTGATTCCGTCGAGCACGACCGCTTTCCCCCCACGCCACATGGGTGATGCTGCAAGCAGTATCATGGCGGCAGCGCCGAAAAACAGCGGCAGCGCTGCGATAATACGGCGCGCGCCTGTCCCCGACAGGGCCCCTCCCCGCCCCATGCTTCCTCTCTTGCTACCCGGTGAAGCGTCAATCACATTCCGAGTGTGTTCGAGGGGTAGATCCTCTCGGGAAGTTCCCCGCAAGGTCAGTTCACTGAAACGATCACTCAATGATGCGAGGCTTCCCTATTTGCGGAGGGTGAGACCGGCCTGAAGGGATGGTGTTCGAGCTTGTGTCGCACTTAGTGGGCGCCCACGGGGCTTCCATGGGTATCCACGGCAACATGGGTGCCGTTGGGACGCATGGTACTCACGGCCTCAACCTCGTTGGAAGCGGCAACCAGGTCCACGACAGGTATACGACTCTTCGCCATCCATGCGAGATGAGGGGGAACGGGGGAGCAGATGCACCTGTGACGAGCAGTGGCGCCCAAACGTTATTGGTTTCGCAAGTTGGCTCGATAGTAGCATTAAGTGCATGCTTTGGCATTGGTCCGCTCATGCAGACGGCGCAGAAGCTCTGTCAAAAGGCCCGTGCTTGCGGCGCAGTAGCTCCGCATCAGAGGCCCGTGGGTTGTGCGATCATTACTCACCGAAAAAGCCCCTGTTGCAGCATCACTGGGCCTGCTGGAACGCAAGGAGCAGAGGGTCAGTCCGCCTGGAGCCATGACTACAGTAATGCGGCTGGCAGCGTAATTGCCCACAACCTTGCCGAGCAGCCCCACTCGCCCTTCCCAGCAATCGTTTGGACAAGCTCTTCTTCAGGTGACTGACATGGAGCATGATGTGGTTCAGGTCGACGTTGCTGACGGTAGCGGTGGCGCTTACAACTGCTATGATGGCTTTCAATGCTTCAACATGAACTCGGCTGCATTTGACGGGGGCGCTATCGTCCCGGATATGGAGGTGGTGCACCACCACGGCGTTGCGCCAAACCCCATGGGTGCAGGCTCTGGGGGTGGCATGATGCACGCCGCGCATTCGATGACTGGGGATGTCTCTGGAACCAACGCCATCTATTCGAACTTCGGGACTGGAGCCGAGACCACCCACGCAAAATCTCTGTTGGGGAGTGTTGTTGCCGGCGCTACCGCCACCGCCGGTGGGCACAACCCGTCGTGCAGGCTTGGTGCGGACTGCAATGGCCTTTCTGTTGCGAAGAAGAAGAGCATGTTCATGTCGTGGCCGACGAACCTCGACGGCTAAGCAGCAGCGAGGCCAGGCTGAAGGACGGTGTTTGTCTGGCCGTCTCGGAGACGGCCAGAGGATGGCGGAGAGTCGTATAAGTGGTTGCTTGGAAAATGTGAGCCACCTATGCAATCCTCCAGTCCAAGGATTCCGTGTTATCACTGGTCCAAGGATTCCTTGTCACTGAGGTGTTCATGTTCTTGAGGAGTGCACGGCAGCATAGAGCTGTCGAGCTGACTGCAAATCCACTTCTGTGGTGGGGCTGCATATTGATTGGTTTTTTTCGGGCGCGGGCGAGGCGCATTCGGAGAGTTCTCCTGTATGTCTGAGTGTTCGTGCAATGGACTTTTTTTTTCACGCATGCGCTACTGGCCGACAGGGCATGCGCTGCACTTCTGTGCATTGCTTCACAGCTTCACAAGCCTCTGGTTAGTCGCTCCGGCGAAAGGGCGTCAGGGGGCAATCCCATATCGCCAAGCTGGTCCTTCACACGACCCAACGTGTTGCCGATGGCCGACCAGCGCGGCTGGGCGGTGTGGATTAGCTCGCCGTGGAAGCGGAAGCCATGGACGGCCCGCGGGGCACGAAGCGGGTCCAAGGCAATCCGCCGAGAGATGCAAGGCTGATGCTCCGGGGGATGCGCCAGCGGCACGCGAGACCGGTCAAACGTGTTGCTGCACAGCGTGGCGGCGCAGCGCGTCATCTCGTCTCTCCTGATTGAAGTCGGGCAGGAATGCGCGAGCGTGCACGCACCGCGGGGTCGCAATGTGGGCGCTGTGGGGGGACCACGCGCGCAGTGGGGGCGGACCGCGAGCGCCCATGTAGGAGGCGAGCATCCGAGCGCTCCGGCTGAGGATGATTTCTTCCGGCGGCCGCACCCCCGCTTTGCCTCCCTACAGCCTCTCTCGGCGGACCCTTGGGAGAGAGTGGCGCGGGCGTCTCGGGCTCCTCGCGGGCCGTCGCAGACCCACACACTGTGGCATTTTGTGACCAGGTGTCGATCCCCAAGGTCTTACCGGCGGTGGCAAGGAAGCCCCGTAGCTCTGGTGTGCCTCGCCACGACTGCCCAGCTGCCGTCGACCTAGGCCCATCCCCCTCATCATGCGCAGCGAGCGGCAAGCGGTGGCAACGGGTGGTCGGTGGAGCCTTACATGTCACGCGAAAAGTTGAGCACTGCGGGAAAACTCTTCCAGACCTGAGCGTCAAGACATGTTCAGACTCGGCGGACTATTAAAAGAAGACCCTTGCCGCTACAGGCTGCCGAACTGGGGAGCCAAGTCACCCGCGGCTCGCCGATGCGCGCTTTGCCCTGCAGCGACGCCTTGCACTCGCGATGGCGGTAAGTTCGCTGCTGCATCCGCATCGCCGCCGCATGCAACCGCCTGCAACACGCCGTCTGCTATGCTCATTATGCATGTTTCAAGATTACATGCTTTCATTGTGCGGGGCGCAGGCGCTTCGGGTGCTAGAATACTTCTCGTTTGTTGCGGCGGCATCGAGTGCGTCCAGCTCCTCCTCGGTGGGCTCCGCGCGGCCTGACAGGGACCTGCCCACTCGAAACCTACTGAAAAACTTGCAACTAGTCTGTGGCACATCAACATAATCACAGTGGTATAGGTCTCTTTCGGCGAAAGCATGGCGACCACCTGTCGGTCCCCTGGCTCAGAAGCGGCGGCTTGGTGCTGGTAATGATACTAGCCCTTCGCGCGCGCCCATACTGTCGCTGAGATTTGTCAAGGAATCTTTCCATCCCCGAAAGTGAAGCAATCGCCGTAAGCGTCTCAACCAAGCTGTCATCTCCTTCGAATTTGGTTACCCAAATGTACTCATGCCTGTCGAATTTGCGCTGCGCACCGAGGGGTCCCAGCTTCTGCTGTACACGAGACATACCCGAAGCGCCTCCGTCTGTGGACACCATCAATCATTACAAGCAAGGTCACACATGTACGCGCAGTGGGGTTGAGGGTTAGGTTAGTCGGGAGCGAGAGAGCGAGAGAGCAAGAGAGCGAGAGAGCGAGAGAGCGAGAGAGCAAGAGAGCGAGAGAGCGAGAGAGCAAGAGAGCGAGGGGGGGCGAGCAGCGGACCTGAGTTCGCCATGTCAGAACGGAAAGGCTAGCTCCGGGGGCCGCTTGACGTGGGCAGTTGGCCAGCAGAGCCGGCCTGCCGTCCCCGGCCCTAAGAAACTGCTGTTCGCCACTGTGAGCAACAAGCTTCGTAGATAAAGAGCTCCAAGCACAGGCATAGAAATCAGGTGCCCGATCTGGCAACCACCCAACAGGCACCAACAATGTCCTTCCCGAAGCTGTTCGGGGGCATGAACATGTTCGTCAGAGGCGCCGCGGAGAGCAAGTGTGGCCCCATTTTTCACACTGTGTCATTATGCAGAACCCAGAGCTTCTCAGCTGTGCGCAGCGCTCATTGCGCATAAATGGCCATTTATGCGCCTCCCTCCCCACTCCGGGCTGCCAGCCGTGCCTCCGGAAGCGGCAGAGACAAGCTGTGCCGCGGGATGTGCTGCGGGATAGAACGCACACACGTGAGAGAGAGAGTGTACGTGAGTGATTTAGAGAGAGGAAGATTGCTAGTACTCTCCTGGAGCGGTCCTGTCTTCTGTGTTAGACCTTGCAAGTCAAGCAGCTGTGCTGGGCTGTCAGCTACCTGTCCTGGCCAAGTCGTTGAGCGGACTCTGCCGATAAGGGAGCTGACGGAGTGGGTGAACAATGCGCAGCCATGCGGAATCTGCGCTGGGCCACCACTCGTCCATCTTCAAGCCGTGGTCGGGTCCCCCGCGGACGACCAAGGCCGAGCTGGTGCGTCCCCACCTGCAGGCGTTGTTTGCGAGGTGTGAGAGAGCGTCCATGTGGTAAGCCAGATTATTCGGGCGCTTTGAAAACATCGCGGAATGACAAAAAGAACTGTTTTGATCACAGGATGCGAGGCACAACGCGATCAACGGTGCCGATGGGGTGAGCGACATTCTGAAGCGTGCCATGGGGAACCGAAAGGCGCTCTTCGCGAGGACATGAGTGCGCGAGGACATGAGTGCGCTGCCGCCCGAGGCGAAAATGGAAAGACAGAGCCTCGAGGGGAATGCGGGAGATATATAGCCGCGGAGTGCTCTATCAGGAGCGTGGCACCTCGTGGAGCCCTTTTGATTTTGGCGTTGTCGTTTGTTGTCAGTAGCTTTCTTCTTGTATCATGTAGATTGTGCGGATAAGTCAGCCTGGAGCAAAGTTCGGTCAAGTAGAGACTTCCGATATATTTTCAGTCGTACATGTGCACTAGCATTTGAGCTCAGGCCCGTTTATTGCTCCTCGGCTGCACCTCGACCACCCTGCACTGCGGCCATCTCGCGCTGCTGCCGCTGCGACAATCTGTCTCACGTGGCTGCCGCTACGAACGATGTCGCCTTGCAAACGCTTCAAGTCATGCTCACGGAGGCGCTGCCTACCCACCGCGTAATTCACACGGCACTTCGCTTCCCTCGTGCTGTGGACTGCGAGACTGGGTGCTGGGCGGAGGGGACTCGCCCGCCTCGTGAGCTGGGCTTATTGGTGGCTCCTTGTATGGACTACCTGCAACCTTGGAGCGACACATGCACTCTCGCCATCGAACTGGAATCGCGAGGAGAGCCTTCTTGTACAGCGCCACTGAAGTCATCATGCACTGGAAGGCAGAGAACTACTTTGGCAAGACGCACCAAACTGCAGTGCACTTAAGACTGATGCACGTACAGTGCATTCAAAGAAATCCCTACTGGTTTCTGCAGCGTGGCCCAGTCACCTACTCAGTCTTTATTTCTTTGGCGCCATCCGAGTCCGATGCGGACGTCTCCTTGACACCGTAGAATGACGACCCATCCGATGAGGAGGTTTCCTGCGACCACGAAAACGGTGAGTTTGCGCTGAAGGCGAACACATCCCTCTTCGTGAAAGCATGACAGAAAGAATGCATAACAGATGTTCAGAGGGCAAACGCAACTCGAGATGTTAGAGACCTCGTCACTGTGCGCGACATGTTATCAGCGGTTTTGTGAATGGGCAAAGAACCTTGCCACCGTCTGAAGATGAAGATGTTTCTTCTGCTGCTTCTGCCGCCTTTGCCGCCGCCTCTGCTGCCGCATCAACTTTGAAGTGTTTTTCGTTGCCCTTCTCGTTTTCCTCCTTGACCTTAGCCCACACCTCTCGGGACGCGCGATATGCCACGTTCTTCTCACTCTTGGACTTGGCGCGTGCCTCTCGTGCCGCAACTTCTTCAGGAGACCAAAGATGGCGTGTCGCATAGATCCATGTCCGACCTCGCATTACGTCAAGCACAGTCTTGGAGGACACCCCGTATCTGTTTGTTTGTTTTCAAAAATATGTTGTCAACTCACAAGCGATATCTGCGGCTCTTTTCAAACAAATTTGTCGACACGATCAAGAAAATTCATCTTGCAAGTCAGCTCCAGGCCAGGGAGGATCACACACCTTTTGGCAACCAGCAATCGATCGGATTCGCAAGCAGCATGGTTTCGGAGCAAGTATATTTCGATTGCCTCCTTCTCGCACAGTTGCTGTCCTTTACTTCCTGCGGTGTGGAAACGTCAATGGATTTGCATCTCGCCACAGTTCTTTTTGACGAAAAACATAACTGTCGGGTGCGCGCGTTTCGCCTCACCTGCTGGCTTGATAGGTCTTGAGGGCACGGATATAGCTATGTTATATGCATTACTCGCCTCGAAACCAGGAACGCCTGTAGATGCTGGCACTGACGACGAGGGCGCCTGCTGTAGGCGTTGAGTAAGATCGGACAGCAAGTTCTACTCAACAGATCAAATCAGACCAAGCAGTCGGTGCAGGAAAACGCTTACCAGCGGAGTGATCGGATAGGCACTGTATGGAGGGCGAGGCAGAGGTGCAGCCTGAGGTATATGACTTGTCTGGGTCGGATAAATGAAGGTCGACTGCGCTGGCGGATGTGCTGGTGTCTGTGCTGCAGCCAGACTTGCCGACAGTGATGAAGCATTGAAAGGGTGCATAAGCGACTCTCCCATGCCAGAAGGAATGAGGGGATGGCGCGAGATCAGCTGTGCGCCTGTAGCCATTGAAGGCAAATGTGCTGTAGGAGGGCCCGTTGTTGTCACCAACGCCACCGGTGAGTTTGCAGGAAGCGTGAACGCAGCATTGAGGTCTGCAGAGACTGCTGCTTCCGTAGCCACGATCTGACATCGGTGCACAGCCTCAGAAGGAGAAGATGGCGCAATTGTAAGGGACTTGATCCACTCAAAAGGCACAATCATACTCTAGCAACTTCACAGAGAAAATTACTTCACATGCCGAAGCGAGAGCCGCTGGAAGGGAACGAGACCAGTCTAATCTTGTCGAGGGCGTGTTGTGGGACTCCAGCGCCCGCCAGAATGGTCATAGCCTCTACGATACTTCCAATTTTTTGCCCGAGAACTTGCGCCGAAGAATTTGACCGCGCCACAGAGCCATGAATGCTATGCGCACTGGCTTGATTACCATTGCCAGCCTGCATCGCCATCAAGCGAGCTGCGCTTGCTGCGGGTGCTGCTGACGCTGAACTTCTTAATCAAAAGTGAACTTCTAAATCAAAACGGAACAGCGCCCTGCGCACCTGATGGTGCGCTCGGCAGGCCCTGCTGCTCGCCTGTGTGGAGGCCTGTGTTTGTCGAGCGTGTATTGCGAGATCTCGCGAGATTCCAATATATCTGCTGAAACGATGTGGTTTTGCTATTGTTGCTACTCCCTGCTGAGGCTTTTTCCTTTAGGTGTGTTTTGCCTGGGCAGTCGCAGTTCGCAATGGTCACGCTACGAATTTATTAGTGTCATTATTATGGGTTTCCATCTACTTCACCAAAGAGCGTCTATGGGGAGCGCGACCCTTCCTTTGTTCGCGCTGCTGCTATGTTTTGCGGCAGAAGCTGTTCGTCAGGTGCAACCCGTGCTGTATGTCACGCCTTTCCTCACTTGTTGCATTAGGGTTCGGCAGAGGCACCGTGCCCCGAGAGCGACATGGGGTGGTCTGGCACTTGTACAGGAGGACGGAACAGGGGATGTGGCGGAGGCTCGGGATGCAGCGCTAGCGGCGCTCGACAAGCCTCTGGAAAAGATGCGTGTGAAGGTCAATTCCCAGGCCGAACGTGTCTAGATTGCTCTCCTGCCCGTGTTTCCACGCCGAAACTTCAAGACTTGCATAATGTCCTCGTGTCACTGGCAGGAACTTTTGGCGCTCTTGCGCGAGCGAGGCGTCGGCTGCAAGGCCTGCAAGGGTGCTGAGAAAGCCTACCTCATCGAAAAGGTCTTACTATCTCCCTCTCCTGCCGAGGCCCTCCCGTCGCATTTCCCAAGCCTTCCTCCTTAGTTCTGGCAGTCAGATGATCCGTGGCGCGTGGAGCACTGCAGGTCCGTGAGTCGATACACCTTCCGGTGCTACCTTCCCATCACGAGGAGCCTACAGGCCTGCTCCGCAAACCCCCAACGTTCAACAACTGCCTTGTATCCCTAGAGAGCACCCGCTTGATATCTGCAGATCTGCATTGAAGTTTTGATGGAGTGTGGTGGTTCGCTGCGGGATCCCACAGGCGACAAGGACGAGAGTGTAGACGATGTGCTGGCGAAGCTGAAGGGGATGCCGGGGATGGAAAACATCAAAGTGTTTGGCCGAGAAGATATCGAGAGGATGTCGAAAGATGGTTTCCAGGACCTCTGATGGATCCTGAATTCCAAAAGCCCTACGAGCGTGCAGAGGCTGTGGTGATGCACAATCATGAGGTAGCTACAAGCACGCATAAAAGCATGCACCCTATTCATTTTCCCGAGTCTCGCCTCGAGGTCGCGAATATGAACTCATGCATACCAACGTGGTTGCACCCGCAGTCGGCCCTGGTCGTCAAACATGAGCCCCTAAATGATTCTTTTGCTCGAGAGGGCGCAGCAACCCTTAATCAGCTCCTCCATCGCCGTTGCCGTTGCCACTGCCATTGCCCTCGCCTTCTTCCACGTGCATGTCCTACAGATTACGACCCCTTTCACATCAGTGAGGGCTACCTCGCACACAGGGATTGGACAGGGCTCCTTTCGTTGAAATCTAGCAACAAGTCTAACCCGACAGTTTACATTGTGGGCATGAACGACACCTGAGACTGAACGAGAAAGAAGGTAATGGAAACGGACCTGGGAGCTGGTGCACTTCCTAGCGTCTTCTTGATCTTCTTCATCGATGTCTCTCTGAAGGCCCACCTCACCGTCATCCTTTTCATCCTCCTCGCTCTCACTCTCGCTTTCATCGTCGTCGTCGTCATCATCATCGTCGTCGTCATCCTCCGAATCGAGGGCTTCGAGCTCTTCCTCATCTTCATCCTCGTCCTCGTCCGACTGCACACACACCACGTCAGCGACATTCATCCCTTGCATGCCTGCGCCCAAGGAAACATCTGGCGAGTTCTCAAAGGAGTGTCTCACATCGTGCCAACCACCCCGGCCGTATGGGTGCGGCATCCTTGCAAGCACCTGCCTGTTCATCTGCAAATCCGACCGTGGGATCAGTGTTGGTGCCTGCATCATGGACAGCAAGGCAGGAATCGCTTCACTCATCCGCGCTTTGGGCTTGCTGGTCGTAGAAGATCTGTTGAGACCTTCGGCTCGTGAGCCTTGAGCTCTTCCTTGACAGGTTCCATATCCCACCACTCCACCATGTTCATGATGTAAAAAAGCTGCTCATCGTCGAGATAGTGCAAGAATGAGGCAGCCGCGCGCTGGTGCCGCGACATGAAAACCGCCCACATGATGTCCTGTAGCGCCACGGGAAACTGTGTGTGCACCTCGGGGTTCCACAACAGCCACCGCACGCCTGTTCCAGCACATCTGTCATTACGCAGGGATGCTCACGGGTACATGACAATGGCGTGGAGCGGCACTGACCATACGAGAGACGGCCGACAAATTCACGGCGCTCGCGCCAGGGGCGACCCCACCATCCCATGAATTGATGACTTCCAGAGAAGGGCTGGTCCGAAAGGTGCGCGAGCCCTGCACCGCCCCCGATTGAGAAGTGAGCGCATCCCGTGCGTACACCCATCAAAATGACAGGGATCGAGCCATTTGGGGCGCGCGTTGAGGTCGCAGGTGCAAGGACGCACAGCGCAGGCGGTGCTGTCATTGGTGTGCAAGGGGCTAGGGGTTCTTCTGGGGACCTGGAAGGATGTCTATGAAGAGGTCTGAGTGGGAGACCGAGTTTCGCTGGTTGTCGTAGACTATCTGTTTCCGCGGCCCCACCGCATCATCAGCCCAGCAACGCGCGGTCGCCTGGTCTGGCGCGCAGGCGCAGCTTGTGACCTGGTCGTCGCCGGGGCAGGCAGCGTGCGCGTAGATACCGCACTTGGTCGCGGGCGCCTGCCAGTATCCAGGACGTCAGACCCGAGCAAGAACCACACCGCTGCAAAATTTATGGCAAGTTGGCTAACGGCTCGACTCTCAGGGACGGGGGACTGGTGGGAATGCAAGAGACCAGGCGGATTGGCGTGTCCAAGGTCATTTCAACCAGTTCCTGACAACACACTCCGCGCCTCAGTGCCTGCGGGACTGATGGCACTGCGGCACCCAGGTGTGGGGGGAAGGGGGATATGGACACACATGAGGCGATGATGTATGGGTGCGCTGGTAGTGGCGTGTCCACATAGATTCGCACTCGTGGTGGTTTTGGTACCCGCCAGGACAGGACCAGATGGTGATGGGCCCCAGATCGCCGCGGAGCCAGATGGACGAAATCTCAATGTAGTCGGCCCCCTTGAGCTCGCGCGTCCGCACGTCGAACATCACCCCCTGCACGCAATGCTTGCTTCATATCATTGTCTCGCGAGGTACACGGCTTGCGGACAGCGGGGGGTGCGAAGCGGCAGGGGGTCAGCGCACCGCGAAGGTGTGGTC
>Ga0209335_10004315_pt1 | contig 13610 bp, 15 predicted proteins | sample COG_09_FD_184753 | JGI IMG/M metagenome (GOLD analysis project Ga0209335, IMG submission 184753) | Pelagic Microbial community sample from North Sea - COGITO 998_met_09 (SPAdes) (version 2) | ecosystem: Environmental > Aquatic > Marine > Neritic zone/Coastal water | place: Helgoland, sampling...
GTATCCAAAATAACTTTGAAATCATTAAAAATAATATTTTTTTCAACCGTTTGTTTAAGAGCTTCAGAGTATCTTCCTATAGCATCACTTAGTCTTTCAGCTTTTCCTAAAGAATTAGACTTTATTTTATGATTTTCAAAATCATAGTTAAAAAATAATTCTTCAATCTTAATTTCCTCTTCTAATGAAATTTTAAAACCATTTGAATTAAAAAACTTCAATCCATTGTCTTGATATGGATTATGAGAAGCGGTGATCATTATAGAAAAGTCAGCTCTTAAAGATTTTCCTAAAAGACTTAAAGCTGGCGTTGGTAGTGGTCCTACTAATATAACATCCATACCCATTGATATTAAACCTGCAGTTATGGCAGGCTCAAATATGTAACCCGAAAGTCTTGTATCCTTATTAATCACTACTCTATTTATAGAAGTTTTTTTTTTAAGAACTATTGATGCAGCTTTTGCTAATTTTAAAACACTTTCAGCAGTAAGTGGATATTCGTTTACCTTACCTCTGATTCCATCTGTTCCAAATAATCTCATAAGGTGTAAGAATATAAGAAAGTAAGTTTAATTTGGAAGTGGAAAATTTTGATCTTTTGTAAATGTTGGTAAAGGGTTCTTCTTACCTTGTGATTGCTCATTATTTTTATCAGAGCTATCAGGACTACTACCTAAATCATCATCTCTATTTGGCTTAATACCTTTAATAAGATTCTTGATTTCTTCACCACTTAAAGTTTCATACTCCAATAAACCTTTTGCAATGATATGTAGATCTTTAATATTTTCCTCTAAAATTATACGAGCTCTTTTTTCAGCATCACCAACAATTCTAATAACTTCTTCATCAATAATTCTAGCGGTTTGTTCTGAAATATTTTTAGATTGAGCTACTGAATGACCCAAGAATACTTCTTCTTGATTTCCGCTATATCTCACTCTGCCCAATTTTTCACTATAGCCAAACTCAGTTACCATTTTTCGAGCTAAACTTGTAACTTGCTGGATATCTCCAGCAGCACCAGAACCTATTTTTTCAGGTCCAAATATTATGTCTTCAGCAATTCTTGCGGCGACTGTAATAACTAATCTATCTAAAAATTCATCTTTTCTATGAATTACCTTATCATGATCGGGAACGCTCATTACAAAACCTAGGGCTCTTCCAGTTGGAATAATAGAAGACTTATAAATAGGATCAGCATGAGTGCAGTGAAGATTAGCCAATGCATGACCGGCCTCATGATAAGCAATAACTTCTTTCTCATCTTCAGAGATTATTTTTGATTTGTTTTGAGTGCCAAGCATAACTTTGTCTTTTGCCTCTTCGAAGTCAATCATCGTTACCATTTTTTTATTTTTTCTAGCGGCTGTGAGAGCTGCTTCATTAACAATATTAGCTAAATCGGCTCCAGAAAAACCAGGAGTAGATCTTGCAATGGCAATTGTCTTAACTGAGTTATCCATTTTAATTTTTTTAGTGTGCACTCTTAGAATTTTATCTCTTCCAATAATATCTGGAGCTGGAACTACAACTTGTCTATCAAATCTACCGGGTCTTAACAGTGCAGGATCTAGAACATCTGGTCTATTAGTTGCAGCAACAATTATAATTCCTTCATTGGTCTCAAAGCCATCCATTTCGACTAGTAGTTGATTAAGAGTTTGTTCTCTCTCATCATTTCCACCACCTAATCCTGCTCCCCTATGTCTTCCAACTGCATCAATTTCGTCAATAAAGATGATACAAGGAGCACTTTTCTTTGCCTGTTCAAACATATCTCTAACTCTACTAGCACCTACACCAACAAACATTTCTACAAAATCTGATCCAGATATAGAGAAAAATGGAACACCAGCTTCACCAGCGATAGCTCTTGCTAAAAGAGTTTTACCAGTACCGGGAGATCCTACTAATAATGCTCCTTTAGGTATTTTGGCACCTAGTTTCTGGAATTTATGAGGATCTTTTAAAAATTCGACTACTTCTTCTAAGTCCTGTTTAGCTTCGTCAATTCCAGCAACATCGTTAAAAGTAACCTTTTGTGTATTTTCATTGAGCAACTTAGCTTTCGACCTTCCAAATCCAAGTGCTCCGCCACCTTTACCTGACTGCATTTGTTTCATAAAAAAAATCCATACGCCTATGAGTAGTAGCATTGGAAACCATGATAGAAAAATGCTTAGAAGTGGGTGCATCCCACTTTGCTCTGCACTTGCAACAATTGCTACATTTGATTCTGATAATTTTTGAATTAAGTTGGGGTCTCTCGGGGAGTAAGTAGAAAACTTAAGACCATCAATTGTTTCACCGTAGATATTACTTCCTTGTATTTCAACGGATTTAATTTGACCTTGGGTAGTTTTTTCAAGAAAAGAAGAGTAAGAATATTCGATAGATCCTGAGTCAATTTGAGAATTTTTAAAAATGTTAAACAGAGCCAAAAGTATTAAGCTAATGACAACCCACACAAATATATTTTTTGAGAAATTTTTCATATAGTAATAATATAGTTAAAGTTTTTTTTGTTTAAAGGGCTGAATTTGAATAAATTGAATTAACGTTTGAGATATATATATAAAACCTGCCTTAACTGATCTTTTTTTATTTAAATTGCTGGATTTTGAGATGATTGATAATGTATTTTCAATATTCTTAGATCTAATTGTGTCAATTGGTGACATCATTAAAAACACCTTATAGAGCAAATGTTTCTTAATTATCAGAGGTAATTGGTTAAATAAAACTTTTTCGATATCTATTGAGCCTTTTGTGATTGTCATAAAAGACATCGAAAGAGAGTCAATACTACTAATATTGCTTAAAGATTTATAATAGTTATTTAAGTCTAAATAATTTTTCTTTTTAATGAGATGATTTCTAATTTTGTTTCGAGTATATATATTTTCAATATTAGTTCGGTCTTCATACCATCTAATTTGATTTTGCTTTGCAAAATCCATAATATCCTTTTTCGTAAATATTTTTAAAGGTCTTTGAAAGTTAAGTCCCTCATATAACTCCGAAAAGATATTTAAATTACCTTTGATGCCAGATAATTGTATTTTTCTTAATAGAAGTGTTTCAAGTAAATCATCATAATGATGACCAAAAAAAATATTTTTTATTTTGTTTTTTTTAGCATAACTAATTATTTTTTTAATTCTTAAATCTCTTGATTTTTCTTGAAAATTATTTTCTTTTAATTTTGAACCAATTTTAAAAATTTTATAGGAATATAATTTATGAATTTTATAAAAAGTTACGAGATTTTTAATCTCAATACTACTTTCAGGTCTTGATTGGTGATCGAAAATTAAGATATGAATTTTTTTCTTATAAGAGAAGTAGTTTTTTAATAAAAAAAATAGAACAGTACTGTCAACTCCTCCGGATAAGGAGATGATAATTTGGTCTTTTTTGTAAATAAGATTTTTGGAACAAAAATTATTAATAAATTTTTGATTAAGGGCTTCTTTTTTAATCAATAATTAAACCGCAGCTTTGCTCTTCTTGCAAAGATTTAGAGTCTTCAATTATGCCTAAACTATCAGTGTAGTCATTTGAGAAAATTATATCTTCCATAACAAGGCATGCGTTTTCTTTGTCACCAATTTTCACTAGTGACTTAGCTAACCAATAATAATTATCAGCTTTAAAGGAAGATATATTTTGAAAATCTCTATGCCTTATTCCAAAATATTTAATAGCTTCAATGAATTCACTATTGATAAAGTAAGTTCTTCCTAACCAATAATATGACTCAGCAATAATTTCTTTATTGTCTGAATTTGATTGAATTATTTTCAAAAGACTGTCGATTGCTCTAGGGTTATCCAAAGAGGCCATAAAATTTTTAGCTGCTCCAAGTTCCTTTTCAATATCTAATGGAATTATTTCTGGTTCTAATTCAATAATTTCATTTTGAGTTTCCTCAACTGTAAGATCCTCCACGCTTAATGTGTTTTCGTTTTCAGAAGTAGATTTTGTTTCTTCTTCAAGGTTATTGAGGCTAATTTGACCTAGCTGATTAGTGTCATTAGTTTCCGTAATAATGGAAGATGAATCCTGTTGTGTAATAATTCCGTCCGAGTTACTTATATTAGAGAGAGTAACTTCATTTTTATCTAAATAAAGAGAGTATAAATCACTTATTTTAATCTCTAATTCTTCTAGCCTAAAATTAATATTTTTTAGAGCCTCTTCAAGATCTGATATTTTATCAGACGATACTACTTTTTTAGTATTTGAAGTATTATTGTTTTGGTTATCTGGATTTAGATTATTATAAACAAAACTTTGTAAATCTTGTAAATCGTTAGTTAGCCTATCTAAATCATTTGTGATTTTAGAATTTAATTCATCAGAGATTAAAAGATTAATTGATAATATTGATAATATTATTGAGTAAAAGAATTTCATTTCATTTTAGCCTCACTCGTTTTAAAGAGTGAGGCTAATAAAATTATTTAATTTGTTACAGTAGTAACTGATCTTCTATTTTGACTCCAAGCTGAGTCAGTAGATCCAACAACTTCAGGTCTTTCTTTTCCAAAGCTAACTGTATTCATTCTTGAATTAGATATTCCTGCATCCATCAAGTATGTAAATACGGCATTAGCTCTTTTTTCTCCTAAAGCTAAGTTATATTCTCTGGTACCTCTTTCATCAGCATGACCTTCAATAGTCACATTTACATCTGAGTATTGTTTTAACCATGCAGCTTGAGCATCTAATGTAGATTGACCATCAACAGTAAGTTCAAAACTGTCAAATTCGAAGAATACTCTATCTCCTACATTAACTATTAAATCCTCTTGAGATCCAGCGGTTATACTTCCACCACTATTGACATTTTTTTGCGTACCTGCACAAGAAGTAAGAATCAAGCCAGAAACTAGTATTATAAAAAGTTTTTTTAACATTTTGTTATTCTCCGCGTATTTAAACTATAGTTATAATAGATTAATCATCAATTAGTTCCTTAATCAAGATATTTATTACCCATTTTATTAGTCTTTTTTTGTTAATAACTATAATAATGGCGACCAGGCTGGATCTGAGGCGTCTCTTGGAGTATTAATTTTTCTCTCATTATAACCTGTAATATCAATAAAATGTATTGAGGTTTGACCTCCTGTTCCATCTTCATTAGACCTCTGTTGTCTGTGATAGATTAAATACCTGCCATTTGGTGACCATGCAGGTGATTCTAAAGAGAAATCTTTAACAACAACCCTTTCATTTCTGCCATTTGTATCCATTAATCCAATGTGAAATAGTCCTTGAGTTAGTTTTGTAAAAGCTATTTGATCTCCTCTAGGAGACCAAACTGGATTTCCATAAACACCCTTTCCTCTGCTAATTCTTTTAATATTTTTGCCATTGGAGTCCATAACATACAACTGAGGATAACCAGCTCTATCAGAATTAAATACAATTTTTTTACCATCTGGTGAAAATGAGGGGGAAGTATCTATTCCAGGATCATTAGTTAATCTATCAATAGTTCTTGTATTTAAATCCATAAGATAGATTTCTGTATTAGCCGTTTTAGGATCTGAAAAAGACATTACAATTTTCTGACTATCAGGAGAAAATCTAGGCGCGAACGTCATACCTGGAAAATCACCAACTATTTCTCTGACGCCATTTTTGAGATTATATATATAAACTCTTGGAGTATTATTTTCATATTCCATATATGTAATTGTTTGATTGTTAGGAGCAAATCTTGGAGTTAAAACTAAATTTTTACCATTTGTTAAAAATTGATGACTGTCTGAGTGGCCATCCTGATCCATAATTGCTAATCTTTTTACTCTCTGATTTAGAGGACCAACTTCTGAAATATAAACAATCCTAGTGTCAAAATATCCGCCCTCTCCAGTTATACGCTCATATACTAGATCACTAATTTTATGACCTAATCGTCTTAGAAGTTCCTTATTGGGAATAGACATTTTTACGGCTTTGATTTCTTGACCTGTAAAAACATCATAGAGTCTTATTCTTACTGAATATTTGTTATCTATATATTTTATATCCCCACTGAGTAAAAATTGTGCTTTGATAATTTTCCAATCTTCGAACCTTGGAACTTTATCAACTAAATTATCCGACTGAATATAAAGATCATCATCAACTGTATAAAAAAGTCCAGAATTTGTAAGATTATTAGAGATAATTTCTCTTAGTACTTCTCCACCTTTAACTGTTTTGTCACTGTTGCCAAAAAAATTTGTTATAGCAATAGGAGTTGGCTCAACTTTACCTTGGGAAATCGTTACTTCCAAAGCTGCATAAGAATTTGGGATTAAAAATATAAATAGAATAATTAGATAAGAGATTTTTTTCATTTTAACAAAATAATATAACATACATATATATATGGTATTTTTAAAATTTAAACTTTGTCAAACATCCAACTAAAATCAAAAGTAAAGTTAATCTCGTTCCATTCATCATATTTATCCTCTGGTAGCATTAAAACTGAGCAATTAGGATGATTAAAGGCTCTAAGCGCTGCTTCTCCTGCGGTTCTAAAAAAAGGATCTGATGTCATTTTAGCAGTATTTTTAATAATTGCCTCCTTCACAGTTCTATCAGGATTAACAATAATTTTCACCTGAACTTTCATATCTTGAAACTCTTTAGCTCCAGCTGGAACTGTATAACACGAGTAAAGTTGTTGTTTTAACATTTCCAATTCAGAAATTGTCATTTTTTCACCAACCTCGTCTGTGAAAACATCTGATTGCTTGTCTTCTGTAGTCTCTTGTTCTTTTTTAAAATCTTCACTTTCTTGTTCAATATCTTTTAACACTTTACTTACGTTAAAAGTTTTTTTCTTAGGTTTTGTTTTTAAAACGATTTCAACTTCAGGTTCTTCTACAATTTCTTTTGGTTCAGGTTTATTTTTTAATTTGATTTCGAAATCATTTTTAACCTCTTCAGGTTTTTGCTCAATAATTTCTTCTGGTTTAACTTTTTGGTCAATCACAAAATCATTTTCTTCTTCTATAGACTCCGTAGCTAGTATTTCTTCCTTTGCTTCTATTTGTTCAACTTCTTCAACTACTTCTTCTTCAACTACTTCTTCTTCCATTTCTTGAACTTCCTCAATAATATCTGGAATAATTTCATTTACCTCCTGTTCAAATTCTGGTGCTGCAGTTTTTTCTTCAACAATAAACATTTCAACAGGGAGTATAAGCGGAACATCGGTGATTTGATTTTCATTAAAGGTAAAACTGATCATCGGTATCAAAAAAAGTATATGAACTAAAACTGATATAAGTGTAAAAGTCTTATCTCTTTTGTTATAAAGAAGATCCTCAAGATAAGACTTTATTTGATGAAGAGGATTAAAAATATTTTGAATATACAAGATTATCTAATCAGGTTTTTTTGTAACAAGAGCTATTTTTAAAAAACCAGAAGTATTTAAAGCTCCAAGTACTTGCATGACTTCTCCATAATTGATATTTGAGTCAGCTCTTAAAAAAATTCTAATATCACTATTGTTGCCAGCAACAGCACGAACTTTAGATATCAATTCATCAAAAACAATTATTTCATCACCAATATAAATTTCATTACTCTCATTGAGAGTAATTTCGAGAGGCTCTCTTTGGGCGTCTAAAGATTGTGACTCAACTTTAGGAAGATTAATGGGGACTCCTACTGTGAGTAGAGGCGCTGTTACCATAAAAACAATCAGTAAAACAAGCATGACATCAACCATAGGAGTAACATTAATTGCTGATACTGGTCGATTCTTTCTTCTCATTAGCTCATTTGTCTGGAGATAATATTTACCAAATCTTTTCCAAAGTTTTCTACTTCAGATAGATAGCTATCAATTCGTGCTGTGATTAGATTATAAAAAGCAGTTGATGGAATGGCAACAAACAGGCCAAGGGCAGTTACAAAGAGGGCTTCAGCTATGCCAGGAGCAACCACTGCTAGATTAGTATTTTGCGCAATAGCTATTGCTTGAAAACTATGCATTATTCCCCAAACAGTTCCAAATAATCCAATAAATGGTGCGACAGAACCTGATGAAGCGAGAAAAGATAAACCTCCATTTAACTTTGAGTCTTCATTACTAACACTTAATTCTAAAACTGTTTCTAACCTTTGAACTAAGAAACTGTCCATCTTAGCTTTGGATTTTATTGATTTATCGTATTCATCCATAATGTTTTTAAAAGTTGTTGAGAAACTCTCTTCTTCAAAATCTTCAATTTGCTCATGGAGTTCATCTAAAGTGACTCCGGACCAAAAGTGATTTTCGAATTTTTTTGAAGTTCTCTTCATTTTACTAATTGTAAGAATTTTTTGAATAATAATTTTCCATGATTGAATAGAAAATACTACAAGCAAAAGAATAACAAATTTAACGATCCAATCTGATTTAAAGAACATAGAGAACATTGAGAAATCAACAGAACCTTTCATAGATGCTAAATTAACTACTTCATTTTCCATTTATTCTATCTCCTTTAAACCATTTGTTATTTTTGAAACTGCTTCTAAATCGTCAGAGTGAACCATCACCCAAAATCCAGGTCTATTTTTTTCACATAAAGCAATTACAGGTATTTTTTTTTCTTTATCAGCATAAACTTTAGTATCATCCCATAGCTTAACAGCTGAGTGCTTAGCTCTTAATTTACATTCGATAAAAAGTTCGTCATGAATTACGTCTGCGTGAGTAACTTTTGAATTTATTCCACTTAAGGCGTTTCTAATTCCGCCAAAAAACTTTGACACTAAACGCTCTCTATTTTTCCAGGCTTTATCAGGCATCTGATTCCTCAATCAATCTACTATCAAAATCTAAATTAGAGAAACAGTTTTGGACGTCATCATTATCTTCTAAGTCATCAGATAGCTTTAAAAGTTTTTCTAAATCCTCTTTACTAGTAATTTCAACACTAATATTAGGTTTCCATATTAATTTAGCGGCCTCTACGGGCAACTCTTTTTCTCGAACAAATTTCTCAACTGAAAATAAGTCCTCAAATTTACAATAAAGACAGGTCTCCTCTCCATCCAATGAGTAGTCTTCCACTCCTATTTCAATTAAATTTTCAATCATATCGTCTTCTAAAATACTTTTGATTACAACTTCTCCAACTTTATCAAAATTGTAACTCACGCTTCCTGTTTCACCTAAATTACCTCCGTTTCTTGAAAAGATTGTCCTAATTTCTGTTGCTGTTCTATTTTTATTATCAGTCAAAGCTTCAACAATAAATGCCGTACCGTATGGACCGTACCCCTCGTATCTTATTTCTGAATAATCAGCAGTGTCAGTATTATTTTTATTAATTGCTCTCTCAATATTATCTTTTGGCATATTAACACTTCGCCCATTATTAATAGCTAGTCTTAATCTTGGATTTGTTTCTGGATCAGGACCACCAAGTTTAGAGGCAATTTGAATTTCTCTTCCTATTTTTCCAAATTGCTTTGCCCTTTTTTTATCTTGGGCTCCCTTACGAAATTGAATATTTTTAAATTTTGAATGACCTGCCATTTTAAAACACTTCTCTATTGAGAACTCCTCCTATTAAAATTGATTGAATTGTCGTACTGCTATTTTCAATATCTTTTTTTATAATTATTCCAGAGATAGTGGCCTCACCATCAGCTGGTTCAAGTCTATTAGAATTCATCCCTGTACGCATCCTTTTTATAGCACTTTCTTTTTTCATACCAATTATCGATTCATAATCGCCAGTCATACCTATATCTGTTTTAAATGCAGTACCTTTAGCAAGGACTCTAGCATCAGCTGTTGGTATATGGGTATGAGTTCCATAAATACCTGTAAATTTACCATCATAGTGCTGACCTATACCATTTTTTTCGGAAGTAGCTTCGCCATGAACTTCTAAAAAAGAGTAATCGGCTTTGCCAGCTTCTAAAAGAGAGATAATTTCTGTATCCAAACATTGAAAAGGATCATTCAAAGGTAAATTAATAAATAACTTTGTATGAATTTGACAAACTAATATTTTTTTTCCGTTAGAATGATCAAAAATTTTATAGCCCCTGCCCGGAGAGTTATTTAAGAAATTAAGGGGTCTTATTATAGAGTGATTAGGGTTCAATTCCATGTAATCAATTATTTCATTTTTATCCCAAGAATGATTTCCTAATGTCACCGCATCAACTCCCATTGATATAAATTCTTCATAAATTTTAGGAGTAATACCAAATCCTGCAGCTGAGTTTTCAGCATTCACAATTGTAAAATCAATTTCAAATTTTCTTTTTATTTCTGAAAGATGGGATTGAAGGGCATTTCTACCAGTTCTTCCAACAACGTCGCCTATCATTAAGAAATTCATAATTATATTTTACGGTTTTCAGTGCAAATAAAATCTATTTTTTGATCGAATTTTTCTTGAAAATCAATTTCACATTCTTGCATATCAAAGGCAGCAAGAATAGTAAAAAAATTTTTATTTTTTTCTTTCAATTTTTCAATAGTTCTATCAAAAAAACCACCACCATATCCCACTCTGTATTTATTTGTATTAAATGCGGCACAGGAAACAACAATCGCGTCAGGCTCTAGAGACAGTGAATGTATCGGTTCTAATATTCCCTTATAGCCACTAGCAACGTTATCGGCCTGATAGCTATATATTTTATAATCTAACGGCATTAAATTTTTTTTTACTACCGGCAAAGTAATATGTATTTTCTTAGCCTCTAAGCTTTCGCAAAGCCCCAATACCTTAACCTCATTATCAAATGGATAAAAAAGACCCACTGATTTAACGTCTGGATATTCATTTATAATTTCTAATATTTTTTTATTAATTTTTTCTGACTTAAGATTTATAACATCCTCTGTCATTTCTTTTCTTTTTGAAAGAAACGTTTTTCTAATATCTGATTTATTCAATTGGTAACTCATTATCAAGTTTGTGATCAATGGAATTGATAATTTTTTTTAAGTTTACAACTTCCTCTTTTAGTTGATCAATAGTATTTTCATAAAGTAATTTTTTATTAAGAGACTCTTTAAGAATTTTTTCTTTATTTAAATTTTCTTCCATAGATTTTAAAAAAGCTATAAACGTTGATGTCAAGAAAGGAACATTTTCTTTTTTTTCAATATCTATAAGCTGACTAATTTTACTAGCTACTCCCTTTACCAAATCAATATTTTCATCTGAACACTGTATCTTCAAAGGTCGTCCTGCTATATTAAGCTCTAGACTAGGCATCATTATCTATATTGACTAATACTTCCTCTATCTTGTTAGTTGCTTCTTCAATTAATAAATTCTTTTGTTCTATTTCCCTTTTACTTGCTGAGAGCTCTTCTTCTAGCTCTAATTCTCTTTTTTCTAGGTACTCCACTTTTAATTTACTCTCAGAAAATTTTTGTTCAATTTCTTGAGATAAATTTTTAAAATATTTGAGTTTATCAACTAATTGGTCTATTTTGTCTGTGATTTGTTGTTTAATTTCATCCATTCTTTAATTTATAAATATATCGGAAGGATATTCCATTGAAAAATTATTTAGAACTTTCTAATTGCATAAGATTTTTATCTATAGACGCTGTTCAAAGAGCAAAATCGGGACACCCAGGTATGCCAATGGGTATGGCAGATATTGCCACTGTCTTATTTCAAGATTATATAAATTTTAATCCAACAGATCCTGAATGGTCTTTTAGAGATAGATTCGTTTTATCAAATGGTCATGGATCTATGTTGCTTTATTCATTGCTACATCTAACTGGATATAGAAAAATGACTTTAGAGCAGATCAAAAACTTTAGACAGTTAGGTTCTATAACTGCAGGACATCCCGAATATGAGCCAGAAGCTGGAATTGAAATTACAACAGGTCCATTAGGACAAGGAATTGCCAATGCTGTTGGTATGGCTATAGCACAAAAAAATCTAGCCTCTAAACTTAAACTAAAATTTTGCCCTAAAGTTTATGTCTTCTGTGGCGATGGTTGCTTGCAAGAAGGAATAAGTCAAGAAGCTATAAGTCTTGCAGGTCATCTAAAATTAGACAATTTAATTCTTATTTATGATAATAATAAAATTAGTATTGATGGATCAACCGATTTATCATTTTCCGATAATACAAACTTAAGATTTGAGTCAGTTAATTGGAATGTCCTCAATGGAGATGGACATAATTTTTCAAATATTAAAAAAAATATTGATAAGAGTCTCAAATCAAAAAAGCCAACATTAATAAACTTTAAAACAACTATAGGCTTTGGATCTCCTAATAAATCTTCTAAAGCATCCTCTCATGGATCTCCACTTGGCGATGAAGAAATTGTAAAAACAAGAGCACAATTAAAATGGAATCATGGGGAATTTATTATTCCCAAGTCTCTTCTAAAAATTTGGAGAGGGAGTCATAAAAGATGTATGTCTCATTACAACACTACAAAAAAATATGAACTAAAGATTAAAAAATTTAAGTCAGAAAATAACTTAAGCAAATTATTTGTTTCAATAAAAAAAGATGTTATTAAATTTCAGGATAATCAAGCCACCAGAAAATCATCAGAAGTTATCATTAACTATTTAAGTAAATCAAAAGCAATCATTGGTGGTTCGGCAGACTTAACCGGATCAAATCTTACAAAAGGAAACATAACAAGTATTATTGATAGTAAAAATTTTGGTGGCCAATATATTCATTTTGGGGTCAGAGAACATGGTATGGCTGGAATTATGAATGGCATTGCATCAACAAATTTCTTTAAAATTTTTTCAGGTACTTTTCTAAGTTTTGCTGACTACATGAAACCAAGTTTAAGATTAGCAGCATTGATGCAAATTGACCCCATCCTCGTATTTACACATGACTCAATTGGTTTAGGCGAAGACGGACCTACACACCAACCAATTGAGCAAATTAATATGCTTAGATCTATTCCAAATGGTAATGTATTTCGACCCGCGGACTTATTTGAAACAGCATTATGTTGGGAAGCCGCAATTAATATTAAAAATGGCCCTTCGTTTTTATGCCTATCAAGACAAAACTTACCACAAATCTCAAATAAAATTGCAAATACAAAAAAATTTCATGGGGCTTATGTAATTTATCAAAATGATAAAAATAATCAAATAACAATCATAGCAACTGGTTCAGAGGTGTCCTTAGCTCTTGAAACAGCAAGATTATTAAAAGAAAATAATATTTCTTCTAAGGTTGTCTCAATGCCATCTACATCATTGTTTGAAAAGCAGCCCACTTCATTTCAGAAAAATTTACTTAAGTCATCTTTAGGGAAAATATTTGTTATTGAGGCTGGATCTACAATGTATTGGAATAAGTTCACCGAAGAAGGAAATATTTTTGGCATTGATGATTTTGGTGCGAGCGCTCCTGCAGATCAAGTCTATAAAAAATTTGGATTGGATCCCAAAAACATATCGAAGAAAATTATGAAAGGTATTAAAAAAAAATGACCAAAAAAAGAGTAGCTATTAATGGCTTCGGGAGAATAGGAAGATTAGTATTTAGAGCATTTATTGAAAGGCATAAGGAGTTTCACGATGAATATGAAATAACTCATATTAACGATTTAGCTG
>Ga0209335_10004317_pt1 | contig 13606 bp, 16 predicted proteins | sample COG_09_FD_184753 | JGI IMG/M metagenome (GOLD analysis project Ga0209335, IMG submission 184753) | Pelagic Microbial community sample from North Sea - COGITO 998_met_09 (SPAdes) (version 2) | ecosystem: Environmental > Aquatic > Marine > Neritic zone/Coastal water | place: Helgoland, sampling...
CCACAATGCTAAAATATATCCTGTAATATTTCCTATGATACAGACATGATTTTCTTTATTTGAGTGATCCATTAATTTCATTTTTTTTGTAAATAAGTCAAAAGGATGATTAAAATAAACATCTGTTTTGAAATAATTGAACATATAAACAATGTAAATACTTTCAATGATTGATATTAGTAATCTCATATATATATATTAAATTGATTTAAATATAAATTAGATTATAAATTTTAAATGGACGAAAAAGAAAAAGAAAGATTAACTTGAGATGAATACTTTAGAAAGATGGTTCTAGTTTATGCTGAAAAATCTCCGTGTAAAAGACTACAAGTCGGATGTATTTTAGTTGATGATAATAGAATTTTAGCTCACGGATATAATGGTTATCTACCTAAATGTCCCCATATATCAATTATCCGCGATGATCATGAAAAAGCAACCGTTCATTCTGAACAAAATGTAATTTCATTGTTTTATCACCCATTACCATGGTACCATCTTCTTTTTCTTCACCATATCCTCTAACAATTATATCGGTTAATTCATTAAATGTGAGATAATCTTTGTTAGTAACACTTTTGATATTGTTTTTGTATTCCATTGTTCCTATTATTTATAAAAAAAAAATATATATAATAATTAAATTTTATCTAGTTAATTACGTGTTAATTCACAAAATGATATACAAGAATAAACAAATTACTAGAGACCAACCGATAATTGCGCAAATATTTTTACATAGTTTATCTAATTCTTCATTATTTTTTCTGAGTGCTTCTTGATTTTGTTTTTCAATATCATTTTGATATCCTGAAAATGGTAAACGCGGAGGACCAGGTTCCGTTGGATATGCTGGATGAGCCATTTTATCTTTTAATTCTAAACAATCAATTATTCAAATTTATTTTCTAATTACACTAAGACAATAATCTTCAGTATAGTTTCCATCTTGTTTTATCTTATAATTTTTACCATTCATTTTCATATAGTAACCATATGGTCCAATATAGATTTGTATATCATCATTAATTTTCTTAGGAAATTTTAGGAATTGAATCGCATCATTTAATGTAAATTTATCTTCATCTTTATTGACTAGTTCAAGGTATTTTTGAATACTCATATTTTTTTTATTATCATTTTCACTGATAATTTGTAGATAAGGCCCGTATTTGCCTGAACCGAGATAGATATTTTTACCTTTTTTCTCACCTAGATGTTTAAGATTGAAATTGATTTTAATATTCATTTGCTGATCAACGATGGATACAAATGAATCATATACTTTTTTGATAACATCAACATAATTGATTTTACCATCTGCGATGAGATCAAGATCTTTTTCAACGTCACAGGTAAATTCTTTTTGTATGATGTTTGAGAAATTATCTTGTAGATACTTGAGAACTTTCCTACCAAGAGGAGTCAATTGAATTCTTTGTTTCACTATCTTACCTTTTATCACTTCTGATTTTTGGGTAATTTTATTATCATTAGAAAGATGGATAATTGAGTTATTAATATCATCCAATTTAATATTATTTTTTACAGTATAATTCCTATTGTCAAGTGTAGAGATAATTGACGCATAAGTTGACGGTCTTCCAATACCAGTTTCTTCAAGTAAATTTACAATCGCGGATTCATTATAAAGGGTTGGTTTTGAACCTTCTTTTTCAGAGCTAATACATTCTTCAAGATTATATTCACTTTTAAATTTGGGTTTGCTATCAACCTCCATTTCTTTCTTTCCATAGATAAGATATCCTGGAAAAGTAAGTTGTCTGTAATTAGTTGTAAAATGTCCAATTTCATTTGATGGATCATTATGAAGATTAATTTTATAGACATCATATTCGGCTGGTTTCATATGGGATGTAATTGTTCTTTTGAATATCATATGATATAGTTTGAGTGCTGTTTCATCAACATCAATATTTATTTCAAGTGTTGTGGGTCTGATAGCTTCGTGAGCTTCTTGGGCACCTTTTACTTTTTTTTCTTTAGGGGCCTGATAGTAATTATCATCATAGGTTGAAGAAAGATGTGTTTGTATTTTCTTTTGATATTCTTCAGAGATAAATGTAGAGTCAGTTCTCATGTAAGTGATATGACCACTTTCATAAAGTTTTTGAGCAATATCCATTGTCATTTTTACAGGGAATCCTAGTTCATTTTGTGCGGATTGTTGAAGCGAAGATGTTATAAATGGTTTCTTAGGATATGATTTATCTTTCTTTTTTGATGTATCAGAAACCTTAAAGTTTCTATCTTTAGAGAATAATGTAAATAAGCTTTTGATAAAATCATCATCAATATCATACTCATCGCTAAAGATAAATTCAGTATCTTTGAGATCATTAAAACTCCCTTTAATGCTAAGTTCAATATCAGGTTCAAACTGGTTAATATATTCTTCTCTTTCTTGTAAAAGATTAAGAAGAGCGCTTTGAACTCTACCCGCTGAAAGGCCCGATTCTTGAGATTTGATATGTTTCCAAAGACAAGGTGATAGTTTAAAACCAATAAGTCTATCAATGATTCTTCTAGCTTGTTGAGCATTCACTTCATCCATATTGATTTGAATGGGTGATTCAATTGCTTTTAATATTGCTTTTTTTGAAATTTCGCGAAAGACAATTCTATTTTTGGTATCAATTGGAGCTTTAAGGACGGTTGCTGTATGCCACGCAATTGCTTCACCTTCTCTGTCATCATCTGCCGCAAAGATAATTTTACTATTTTTTGAATGATCTTTTAACATTTTTACAACATCTTTTTTATCTGACATAATTTTGTAGGTTGGTTTAAAATTATCTTCAACATTGATTCCAAAATCAGCTGGATTTCCATAACGTTTTGTTTTCTTTTTTTCTAGATCACGAATGTGACCACACGATGATTTAACATTATATTGGTTGGAAAGGAATCCTTGGATTTTTTTAGCTTTTGCTGGCGATTCTGTAATAAGAAGGTACATAAATTTGATTTTTATAATAATTGATATAAAAGTATATCAAATTTTAGAAATAGTATGGAAGAATTAACGCACTATGAAATATCAGATGTTAAACAAAACGGAACTAAAAATGATAATTTTAAGTTTATACCTTTGAATCTTATTTTATTTGATTTAGGTATGAAATTAAAAGTAGATGAAGTTTGTGGTGATAAAGCAAAACAAGAAAAGATTAAAATTTTAAAAAGAGAAGCATTTCCATTGTATAAATATGAAAATGTTTTACAAGATATTCAAAATAAAAAAGCATTGGATCCAATTACAGTAAAGCCTTATAAAAACACTAAATTTTATGAAGTTATTGATGGACGACATAGAGTTGTATGTAGTTTATATGAGGGTTATACACATGTTCCTTCATAGGAAACTCGCTAAATACGCCTGCGCCACCTTCGCGGCCTCCGATGCCGATAGGTGAGTGGGTGGGTGATATGGTCGCCCCATATCCTCCCTCCTTGCCATAGCTTGAATGATATTATTGATGACATCTTCTACTATGTATTTACTTTTGAGGGCGGCCACTTGATCTTCTGTGAGCCGCATGCCTGGCGCGTCCGCGCTGACGATCGGGATGGGACCCGGAGCTCTTATAATCGGAGGTCTACCACTACCAGGTACGTACACGGTATCAGACGTAGTACCAGGCCCCGGGTTTACATGATACTCATCCACCACAATTCCTGGCAGCGACCTCACCAGGCGCGGACGCCCCCATTCTCCTGGCTCCATCCCACCTTTTAAAGATCTTTTTCTTGAAATCTTTCTTTTCTTTCTAGAATATTTTGATCTTTTTTGGGCTTTTGAAGCTTTTGAAGCTTTTGGTGTTTTTCCTCTTCCTGCTCTTTTTGTCTTTCTTCCTTTTGCCATTATAATATAGACAATATTTTTTTTTATTATAACTTAAAAATTTGATAAAATAGTATAAGTACATACAAATATAAATCAAAATGCCACGTGGAAATCAGAAAGGTGGAAAGAAACATAAACGCGGAAAGAAAGATTACAGTGAATCAAAAGCACTTCGTGTTAAAGAAGATGGACAAGAGTATGCGCAAATTACAGCCTGTAAAGGTAATTGTAGATTTACAGTAATGTGCTTTGATGGAAAAGAAAGAATAGCTATTATGTGTGGAGCAATGAGAAAACGGAATTTTGTAAATATGAAAGACGTTGTTCTTGTTTCACTACGTGATTTTCAAGATGATAAATGTGATATCATAGATAAATATGATGAAAATCAAGTAAGAAAGCTAAAAGAAATGAATCAAGTTCCAGATTCCATCAAACTTACTGATGAAAATGAATATTTTGATGAAGATGATGGTATTGAATTTGTAAATGATATTCCAATGGACGAAGATAGTGAAGATGATGGATCAGATGGCATTGATTTGGATGAAATATAATATTAGATAATTATATATGGAAATATGCGATCAATTTTTAAAAGATATAATGGATGTAAATCCAACATTAAATGATTTTTTTTCCAAAGAAGAATATAAAAAGAAAAGACATATTCAACCAAATATATATTCAGAAGACTATTACAAAAAAATGAATGATATTGATCATAAATATCTTAAAATTTTAGAAAAAAAGAAAGATGAAAATGTTTATGATCAATTACTTTTAAAAGATATAAAATCAAGTATTCATTTTGAAGAAAACTATAAAATCTATATTTACCTTCCTATAGACACAGATAATATATTAATAGATTATGTAAGTGAAGCAAATGGTAATGGATATTTTAAATTTAATGAAAAGAAAGATTATGATGATTTTATAGGACGATTAAAAACAATTCCAAAAATAACAGATGAAATAATTAGTAAGATGAGAGATGGAATGAAAAATAAAGTTACTTTATATTCAAAGACCGTTGATCAGATGATGGATATTATTCAGAGAATATTGAAAAATAAACAATATTTGAATAAAAAAAAAAGCAGACATCAGAAACGATTAAATGAAATGATTGAGAAATATTTAGGGGAAAATTTAAAAAAGCTATTTAATTTTCTAGTAAATGAATATTATGAACATACATCATCTAAATTTGGCTTACATAGTTTTAAAGAAGGTAAAAAATATTATCGTAGATTAGTAAAAGATAGTTTATTTGATGGTTTAACTCCTGAAAACATTCACAATCAAGGTTTAAAAGAGTTGAAACTATTATTAAAAGAAAAAAAGAAATTAGAAAGAAAGATGAAATTAAAAGATATTGATGATTATTTTAAAAATAATCCTGATTTTTACTATAAAAATAAAAAAGACGTAATTGATGATCTAAAAACGATAAGAGAAAGATTATATAATGAGATATATCCAAAAGTATTTCACGGAAATTTCAAAAAATCGGATATGTATGATATAAAAAGTGTTCCGATAGAAGATAAGAATTACACAGCTTATTATCGTCGTCCACCATTAGATAAATCTAGTAAAGGAACATTTTATATTAATACAAATAAACCCGAAAACATAAATAAACATGAATTATATGTATTGAGTTTACACGAAGGAATACCCGGACATCATTATGAATTAACATATCATATGAATAAAAATAAACCAGATTATTTTAAATTAGTTGGATATGATAGTTATAGCGAAGGATGGGGATTATATTCTGAAAAGTTGGGAAATTATCAAAATGATCATGAATATTATTTCAGAATTCAATATGATATACATAGAACAATACGTTTGATTATAGATACAGCGATTCATTATTTTGGATGGGAGTATGATAAATGTTTTGACTTTATGAGAAAACATCTTCCATTTTCGGATGATTATATTAAAAAAGAAATTTTGAGATATATAAATATGCCTTGTCAAGCATTAACCTATAAAATTGGAGAAAAAGTTATGTTATATTTAAGAAAAACAAGTATGATGGATGGTTATAATTTAAAAGATTTTCACAAAAAAGTGATGGAATTAGGACCTTGTCATTTAGACATACTTATGAAACAATTTAATGTTAGTTTATAATATGAGAAGATTTACAGTTGTTATTTTATTTTTGTTTTTATTTTATTTGATATTCTTTTACAATCAAACTGAAGGAATGTCAAATGAACAAGAATTATTTGATAAAATGATGGATGATTTTAATGTTATTTTTCCCGATTCAAATCGTAATTCTGGAGGAGGACAATTTTATCATCATATTGTTACCAATTTAAATCCAACGAAAGAAGAATATTTGAAATATAATAAATTTTATTGTGCTGTAAGTGGATCTCCCATAGATCCAAATAGAGAAGGTATTCATAATTTCTTAAGAGTAAAAGGAGTGGATGGAAACGAATATTATGGTAAATATTATAGATGTTGTACTCCTTGTGTTTGTGATATAATGAAATATGTTTTAGTTGAGAAACATAACGTAAATCTTAAAGATGGGGAATATGAACATTACGTTTTTACAATAGATGATCCTTGTAAGAGTGAATCTAAAATACCATCAGAAGTGACAGCATTTAAGTGTAAAAATTCTAAAACCGAGAATGGTATTTTGACTAAAAGTGGACGATTAATTATTGGTGTTTTATATGATGTTGAGCCCTATCAAAATCAAGATATTAAAGATGTATTAAAAATGTGCGAAGAACGAAATAGTCAAGAGCCGGATGAATTAAAATTTGGGATGGGTGATATTTTTGTAAAATTAAGTATTGTAAATCAAGAAGGCTTTGAAAATAATATTAAAAACATATATGGTGAATCATTGAAACAATGTCGTAAATTTGATGAGGATGCTTTTGGAAGTTGGGATGAACAAGGATATTGTAGTGAAAAAGGTGGAGGTGTTCATCAGATATGTTTTGATGTGAGTAAAAAAACGGAAAATTTTGCGAAAGATACAGGTCAAGGTGAAAACTGGTCTAAAGAAAGAGTTGGTAAAAATCATTGTATGTGTTTGGGTGCTTGGGCTCTTTACAAAGCAAAACAAGATAAAAATAAATTAGAAAAAACAAATGATGAATTAAATTGTGAAGCAATACCTGAAATGTCGTTGAGTAAGGATTATCTTAAAACGTGGAATCGTTGGAACGGGAATGAATTACCAAAACAAATTACAAATGGAGTAAATGATATGGTAAAACAATGTTATGAAAAAGGAAATCAAAAACAGAAAATTTATCTGAAAAAGAAGTATATAAATATGATAAAAGATGTAAGTGATTTTAAAGATAAAAAATTACTTTTGAGTTAACGCAAACCCTATAAATACATAACCGAAAAATCCAACTAATAATGATTTTTTCCATCTATCTTTCATTTCGCTATAGATATCAGCCCAAGCATCTGTTTGTTGCTTATTTGTTAATGAATATAACATTAATGGTGATTTAGGGAAAATATAATAAAATCCCAATTTTACAAGATAAATGATAGCAATTACTTTACAAAATAAGTAACTATCATTGCGGTTTTTCATAAAATAGAAAAGACCTAAACCGATACCAATTAACATACCTAGGACATAAATGATCATCCTTTCTTTGACAATATATTCGTATTTTACTTTTTGTTGATTGTCGAGTAGATTGTAGAAATTGACAATCATTTGATTATCTTTTCTCATAATAGCCATATAAACGCTAGAAATAAGTAATACAAAAGCGACGAAACAGAAACCAATTTTCATTTATAATATATAATATAAAATATTTTATTAATGGCCATTACATCTGTAAATTTTTAGAACTCTTCTATTTTTAGATAATTCTTCATTTATCACACAATTTGTACAAAAAAGCTTCGCATTATAAGTATCCCATTTATCAGGATTATTCATTTTATGATCTTCTTTGTATTCAAAGAAACATTGATTATGTTTTTCGGTTTTCCAGGAATAATCATCATTTTTACATACACCATGATAATATTTACCATTTTTATGAAATCTAATAGGTCCATTTCCAAACTTTGGATTATTTAAACCTGAAAGAGAAATATTATCATTCTTTTTTGTGTTTAATTTTTTCGCACAATGCTTAATAGTTTTTTTTGATCTTTCAGAGAATAACTTATCATATCTTTTAATTTTTTCACAATATTCTTCATTTAAATTTTGTAGTTTCTTGTTTTCATCGGTTAAAATAGCTATTTTACGAGTTAAATTAATATTGATATTTTTATATTTTATCGTTTCTTCATCATGAAAATCTCTTTTTTCTTCTAAAAATTCATTTTTGATAAATAAATGATGTGATGATTTTTGTAAAGCTTCAAAGTTTGATAATAGTTCTTTATTATTTTCAAGTAAATTGTAGTATTTAGCTTTAAACTTCGTAACATCAGTGATGTAATAATTATAATATTCATAGAAAATGTTAATTATCTTTTTTAGCATTGTTATTTAGTAAATATAAATGATATCTATAAATAGTGTAAGTCATAATCGCATTGCTACCAGACCAAAACGCACCCAATTGTAGTATTTTCTTCATCAAAATTTGATATAATCTACATTAAACTAGAAAAAAAACAATTATGTCTACGCCATTTCTTTTAAGGAACCTTCCTAAAGGTCAACGAGAAAACGTAAAAAATGAACTTAGAATTAAAGAGCTCGAAGAAGAGTTGAAGTTTTACAAATCTATCTTTACGACACATCGTAATTCTGCTGTGTTTAATTTGAGAGTAAAAACAAAAAATGGAGAGAAACTTTGGATAGATAAGATAAAGATTCCAACAGAATATACTTTGCTAAATAGTCTTGACGAAGACGATGAAGTTAGAGAATGGAAAACACCTGTCCGTTGTTCTGGATGGTATGATTAATGGATCATTTGAGGATGACATTCCCAATAATATCTCTTCATAAAAGAGTGTAATGGTGTTAGTTTAGGATAATAATAGCTATCATTTTGATGAGGTAATACAATTTTGAGTTGTTCTTCAGGAGTGTGGGGAATGTGATTTTTTTCTACTAATGTTTCAAGTGAATTGATATTTTCAAGATAAGATGATAATTCTTTAAACATAGGGGCAAAATGATAAGGATAATACCATCTCCAGTTACTACATTGATTAAAGTAGTAGTCAAACGTCCATTGTATTGATTTGAGATATTCTTTACATAGATTATTTGTATCTTGGATGATAATTTTTTGATAGCTTGGATAATTATTTGTTGTGTTATAAAAATTGTAAAGATAGTATTTATTGTTTTTGAAAATTTCAGCTTCATTTATTCTAAGTATGATCGGTGAATGATTTTTAAAATCTTTGAATAAATCTTCACTCATATTAAGATCTTTATGAGTTAATGTTTGTAAACTAGATATTTCTATATCATTTTTTAAAAGATAATTTCTTTGAAACTTTTTTTGTTGATTTCTTCTTATTTTAAGAATTTTATCAAGTGAATAATTTTCATTTACTGAAAGTTTATTGATAAATAATTTAAAATTAGTAAGATCTATTTTATTTTTATTAATTAGGAAAAATCTACCAAAATAATCATTTTGTAGTGAGTTATATGTTTCAAGTAAATTATATATACCATTATATCGTATGTTGATTGATGGAGAATTGATGATAAAATCATTACCTAGTAAAAAGCAAATAAAGAGATAATCATTGAGTATTGTTTCGTTTGATATTTTAAAATGTGGTTTTTTGATTGATTCAATCAGAAATTTTTTAAGGAGATTAATATCACAAAATACGTAAGATGTATCTAAATTTTCAATATTAAATTCTGTTCTTTCTCTTAAAAGGTAGGTGTTTGATTTACGTAGCATTGAAAGCATGATTAGATCCGCATCAAGGCCATAAATAACGCAATTGGATGATTGAGGTAGATTGTCGATATATTTCATTATTTTGTGTTCTCCTTCCCCTGGTTCATTTGAGTCTGAAATTATGTAAGGTATGGGTAACTCTTTACATTTTTCTTTTAAAAAGATGTTTAATTGGTTCATAAAGTTTGTTCCGGGGGTGATTTGATTTGTATCCCATATTTTTTTTTCGTTTGCTGATTTAAGTCTTCTTTGTCTTTGTTGTTCCATTTTTGTCCTTGGAGCGGGACCATCAATTGCGATATAAACTTTATCTTTAACATTTGATATTTTGATACATTCTAGAATTTTATCAAATATCTTATCATACATTTCATTTTCATTTGTAAGTCCTGCGCAACAGGGATGAATGGCACAATTTAAATCTAAAAAAAGATAATTTATTTCTTTATGAAAAGTATCATTGGGAGAGATTATTTCGGGAAAATCTTGGATGATATTTTTGAAGTAAAGAGGAATACCCATTTATAAATAATATAGTGGGTAATTTTTATATAGTAAAAAAAAAATATATATTCATAATATAAATGGAAAATACGTTAGATATATTGTCAATGAAAATGTGTTCACCTATGGTTGTATTTTTTGTATTTGTAATTGTGTCAGGTGTTTCATTATTTATGTCTCGTAATGTTTTAAAGAGATATTCAAATCAAAGAATGGAAAATTTATATAATTTATATTCTTGGAATGAGATTCGTCTTGTAATTATAATGGGAACTATTTTATATGGTTTGTGTCAGTATAATCAAGTTAATTTAGCTTGGATATTCTTGATTTTCCCAATTATTTACATTATATTAAAGAATGTTTTTGTAGATGCTTTTGTATCTATGGCCCATCAGAATGCTCCACAACCCGTTGAAGAAGTTATGTCTCAGCAATTTTTTGAGAAAGTAGCTCAACCATCTACACATATGGCGCAGCAAAATCAACAGGTTCAACAACAAATGCAAGAAATACAGCAAATTCATCAACAACAAAATGCTTCACAAGCACCTGTAAATAAAGATATTATGGGATTATCAGGTTTATCTCCGCCATTAAATAGCACAAGTGTTAGCTCGTTGGATGGTTTCGGTGATAATAATTTAGCACCCTTTTAAGATTTTGGCACAGGTGCTTCAACTTTAGGAGCTTCAACTTTAGGGGCTTCAACTTTAGGTGTAGAAGATGTTTTTACTTCGGGAGTTTTTCCTTTCTTTCTGATAAATAAAAAGTAGACTATACCCACTATCAGTAAAACTCCAAAACCTATCATTGCTAACATCATTGTTTTTCTAGATTGTCTTGCTATTTCTTCTTGTTCTTCTAATTGTTTTTGTTTATAATCAAAAGCCATTTTTAGTTCATCTTCATTTGCTGCGAGAGGTTGTTCATTCACATCTTTTTTGAAAAAGTCAGGACTTTGATCTTTAAAAAAATCATCTGAACCATCATCTTCATCATCGGCTAAAAATTCTTTTTGAAACTCTGCTCTATTTTCATCTTGAGCTCTTTTTCTATCAATCTCTTTTTCTTCATTGAGTGCTTTTATTCTTGTGGCATCTGCTTCAATAACTTTTGCTTCGGCGGCTGTTTGTGTTGCCGCTACAATTCCTGTGATTAGTTTAGATTGATTATCAAGTGCTTCAATAACTTTTGCTTCGGCGGCTGTTTGTCTTGCCGCTACAATTCCTGTGATTAGTTTAGATTGATTATCAAGTGCTTTTCTTCTAGCTGCTTCTTTTGCGCGTTGTCTTTTCCTTCTATTTCTTACAACACCAAAACCTTCGATTTTATCTTTACTTAATTCTTCAAAACCTTCAACAAATTCTCTTACCTTTAATTTTTTATATTCGGTTGATATACATCTACCCAAAAAAAGAGTTATATAGTAAAATATAATTGTCAATATAAAGAATGTAACTAATTGTTTCATTATATATATATAATAAAATATAAAATTATAAAATAAGATTACATATATTGTAGTAATTTTTTTATTTTTATAGATTGCCAGTACCATGCGAATCCTAATATTAAAGCACAGCAGAAAAAAGATCCAACAACACTATCTAATACATATAGTTCAGGTCTTTCAGATGCTTTGATTCCTTCCCATTCATTTTTAATGTAAGCTGAAGCAGCATCTCCAAAAAATCCCCCCATAAAATCAGCGATCGTAGTTACAAAACCACCGAAAAATCCAAAAACTTCTCCCGTAACAAAAAATCCTTCAATAATATCTTTATTTACTTCCATATAGTATAATAGATATAATTTTATTGAGCATTATTTTACTGCTTTAGCGGCTTCAACACCACCTGAAGCCGTTTCTACAGCAATTACTGCTGCTTTTTTAGCTCCTCCAAATAGTTTATTAAGGATAAAACTTATTAAAGGACCTCCAAAAAGTAAAGTTGCTCCAAGACCAATTAACAAAGCAATATAGTTATCAATCACACTTTGAATAGCTTTACTAAGTGATTTTGAAATTTTTTCATCATAAGTACATTCTTCATCTTCGTCTTTATCTTCATCTTCGGCTTCTTCTGCTTCGGCTTCTGCTGCTTCGGCTTCTGCTGCTTCGGCTGCTGCTTCTGCTGCTTCTGCTTCTGCTTCTGCTTCTGCTTCCACATCTGGATTTTTTTCACAAAGACTTGGAGATTCATCTGTTTTTGCTTTATATTGATAATCATCTGTACATTTTTGATCAGATATTATTTCACTATCATTTTCATTGGAACATTTATATTTCGCATCGGGTTTCGCATTTAAAATTGATTTACATTTAGATGCTCCTTTGATAACAAACGGGAGATTATTTGCGGGACATTCTACATTACATTCACCATACCAACCATCCATCGTACTAATTTTTCCTAAACCATTGATAGTTTGTTCTTCGGTATTTTCTATATCACAACCTTTATCATTCCACTCAGTTTCTGTCATTTTATTACATTTATATTCTTCTTCTAAATTCTCTTCTTCTTTATCTTCTTTATCTTCTTCTTCTTCATCTTCATCTTTTTCGTCTAAAAATTCATCCGAATCTGATTTTTTATCAAGTGTTCTTTCAATTGAATCTAAATCAGATAATTTTAATTTTGCTTCACATTTATCTTCATCACCTCCCCAACTACATTTATCTGTACTTTTACATTTAACTTCATTTAAATCATCGCAATTTTCGGCTTTATCTTCAGTTGATGGAGTTGTATCAGTTGATGGAGTTGTATCAGTTGATGGAGTTGTATCAGTTGATGGAGTTGTATCAGTTGATGGAGTTGTTGATCCCCCAGTTGATGCTGGTGTCGCTTGTGTTGATCCACCCGTTGATTCTGGTGTCGCTTGTGTTGATCCACCAGTTGATGGAGTTGTTGATCCACTCGTTGATGGAGTTGTTGATCCACCAGTTGATTCTGGTGTCGCTTGTGTTGATCCACCAGTTGATGGAGTTGTTGATCCACTCGTTGATGGAGTTGTTGATCCACCAGTTGATTCTGGTGTAGAATCGGGATCAATCCCTTCAATTATATTACAAGATTTAGAAAATAGTTTTAAAATGTAGTAAAATACGAATACTATGATAACTATTTTAATACAATCAAAAATTTTATCAATATCAGAATCACTCAACATATATATATATATATATTAATAAATATATTATTTATTAAGGCACATACCACTTACACATACGGTATTATTTTTATCAGGACAATCATTGTTTGATGTACATGAGATTACTGGTCCTGGGACAAAATTA
>Ga0209335_10004323_pt1 | contig 13597 bp, 13 predicted proteins | sample COG_09_FD_184753 | JGI IMG/M metagenome (GOLD analysis project Ga0209335, IMG submission 184753) | Pelagic Microbial community sample from North Sea - COGITO 998_met_09 (SPAdes) (version 2) | ecosystem: Environmental > Aquatic > Marine > Neritic zone/Coastal water | place: Helgoland, sampling...
TTTGTTTTAGAGCTTAAAACAAAAGCAAATATAAAACTTATTTGCTATAAAAGTTTGATTCAAAAAAAATCACATGATGCAATAAAAAATGCAGGCTGCGACATCTTAGTTACAAAAGCTTCAATAGTCATGAATATTCAGATATTAGTTAAAAATTTATTAAAGTGATTACAAAAAGTTTTGTTTAATTGATGGATTGGATGAAATTGGGGAAACATTAGATAAGAAAAATCAAATTATATCTTTTGAGCAAAAATATAAGAAAATAAATCCATGGTTATTTGAAGAAGTGAAAATTTAGTTTAAATATTTTATTTTGATTCTCACTTTATTTACTAATTTTTTTTATTTGTAGATTAAAACATGAAAAATCCTTTTAAAAATAATTCAGAATCACTAATACTTAAGTTAATGGGATGGTTTGGTGCAGGTTTAGTAATATTTGGTTATTATCTTAATGCGAACGAATTTTTATCTTCTTGGATTATTTGGATGCTAGGTAATGTTTTTGTTGGAATTTATTCAATTTATAAAGAAGCTTACTCTACAGCAGTAATGTCATTTATAATAATGGGAATGAATATTTATGGCTATATACGTTGGCTTTCATGAAGCGTTTAGTTTCAAATAAATATTTCCCATCTGTAAATAATTTTACTTACCTCAATACCGCAAATGTGGGTCTTATGTTAAATGCTGCAGAAATAGAGATTAATAATTGGGTTAAAGATCTTGCGACGAATGGTAGTAATAATTTTAATGAGATAGCGGAACAAAATATTTTTGTCAGTCTTCATAAATCAGCTGCAAAACTAATAAATGCTACTTCAAATGACATTGCAGCTGGATCAAGTGCAACAGAGTTACTTAGTTCATTGGCTTGGGCAATAATGCCTAATAAAAATCAAAATGTAGTAAGTACTAATATAGTTTTTCCTAGTACAGTCTATCCTTGGATGAGAGTTGCAAGTTCAACGGGATGCGAAATTAGGCTAAGTAAAGAAAAAAATAACTTAATTAATACTATAGATATTATTGAATTAATTGATGATAGTACATCAGTAGTATGTATTTCACATGTTGAATACACCAATGGGCAAGTGTTTGACTTAGATATATTATGTGAGGCTGCACATAGACATGATGCTTTATTAATTATTGATGCTACTCAGTCAGCTGGAGCGATTCCTATTGATGTAAATAAAACACCGGTGGATGCTGTTGTGTGTGGAGCTTATAAGTGGCTTTGTGGACCATTTGGTGCTGCATTTATGTATGTTTCGCCAAAACTTTCAGAAAAGATAGAACCAGGATTAGTTGGGTTTAGAAGCCATAAGAATATGTGGGAATTAGATCCTTCAAGAGTTGACTATCCAGATTCAGCCGAAAAATTTGAATTTAGTACAATGGCTTTTGGATGTGCTTTAGGACTTGCTAAGTCAATAGACTTTATCAATGATATAGGCGTTGAAGCAATTTTTAAATATAATAGAAGGTTGGCTGATACTTTAGTAGAGAATCTTCGTTCTCAATCAGCAGTCATAACTTCATCTGAAAATAATAATCGTTCGTCAATTGTAACTGCTTATTTTAAGAATAAAGATTCCAATAAAATTATTGAATATCTCAAAAAAAGAAAAGTTTATGTTTCATTAAGAGGTAAAGCAATTAGGTTCTCTCCTCATCTATATAACACTATTGATGATATTAGTAATGCAAATAAAGAAATTGATAGAGCCATCTCACATATATAACATTTTGTAATAAGAATATTTAACAATATTATATCATTATCCTTTGTCCCAAAATAAGTAATTAGTAAATTTAGGCAACAAAACTATTTGTAGGATACAATAAAATGAGCAATCCATATCTAACAAAAGTATTTTATTTTAACGCTGCGCACCAATATGGTCATGATGATTGGTCGGATGATAAAAATTGGGAAGTTTTTGGTCCAGACTCTAAAGTTCATGGACACAATTACACACTAGAAGTAATGGTGACTGCTGAAGTTAATAGAGATACAGGATTTATAGTTGACCTTGGGCAATTAAAAGAAGTGGTAAATAATAATGTTATTAACATACTTGATCATACTCAATTTGAGAAAGAAGTAAAGTGGTTTAATGATAAGCAGCCAAGTTCAGAAAATTTAGTTGTATTTATTTGGTCACAAATAGAGCCTTATTTAAATGACGTGACTCTTCATCGTGTAAGACTTCATGAAACACCAACAATTTTTACAGATTACTACGGGTAAAGATTTGAACTTTAAAGAAAATCTTTTTCTTTTCCTTAGTGGTATATTTTTGACATCCATGATAATGGGTAATATCATTGGTATAACTAAATTTGTTGAAGTATTTGGATTGACCATCCCTATTGGAACTTTAGCCTTTCCAATCACTTTTTTAGCTACTGATTTAATTTGTGAACTTTATGGTGAAAAAAGAGCGCAAAAATTAGTTATTGTTGGTTTTTTTATGAATTTTTTTATGCTAGCTGTTATGTCCTTAGGGAACTATTTAGATGATGCCGGAGTTTCAGGAGGTACAATGATTTATGATGAGGTTTATGGTTTCATGAGAGCTGGTGTAATAGCTTCTGTAATAGCATATGCAGTTGCTCAAACTGTTGATGTTAAAATGTTTCATTTTTGGAAAAGACTCACTAATGGAAAACATCTATGGTTGAGAAATAATTTATCTACTATATGTAGTCAATTAGTTGATACGATTGCTATTCTATCTATAAACTATATGGTTGGGAATTTTAAAGGTGATATTAACTCTGTGGGTGCGTTAGTCAGTTTAATAATATCAATGTATACTTTTAAATTTTTCTCAGCATTATTTGATACACCGCTATTTTACCTCGGCGTTAGATTATTAAAAGATAAAATTCCTCCAGACGCAGAATAAGTTTTACAGTTAGTTATTTTCGATTTAAATAAATATAAGAAAGATTAAAAATGAGCGAAAAGATTGAGAAATTGTCAAATCTTACTAAATCATTAATTGAAACTATTGGTGAGGATCCAAACCGTGAAGGATTAATTAAAACACCTTTGCGAGTTGCAAAAGCTTGGACACATTTCTCACAAGGGTATAGTTCAAATTTAGATGAGGTTATAAATGGAGCTATATTTAATGAAGAGTGCTCAGATATGGTAGTAGTCAGAGATATTGAATTCTTTTCAATGTGCGAACATCATATGATCCCATTTTTTGGTCGAGCCCATGTAGGTTATTTACCGAGTGGAAAAGTTATTGGATTATCAAAAATTCCAAGAATTGTTGATATGTACGCTAGAAGACTTCAGGTTCAAGAAAGATTAACTCACCAAGTGGCTAATACGCTTGATAAAGTTTTAGATCCAGTTGGAGTTGCTGTTGTAATGGAAGGAAGACATCTTTGCATGCAAATGCGAGGTGTTGCAAAGCAAAATAGTTTTGCATCAACTTCTGCAATGCTTGGTCAATTTAGAAAATCATCAGAAACTCGGGCTGAGTTTTTAAGCATTATTCAGAAATAATTTAACGTATGAAAAAATATGATGTAGCTATTTTAGGTGGAGGTCCTGGTGGCTATGTTGCTGCTATACGTGCTGCACAGTTAGGTAAGTCTACTGCTATAATAGATAAAGACAAACTAGGTGGTATCTGTTTGAATTGGGGCTGTATACCAACTAAGGCTTTATTGAAAAATGCTGAAATCCTTAATTATATTAAGAATAGTAAAAAGTTTGGAATCACTATACCAAGTTTTAGTGTGAATTTTAATGAGACTATTAAGCGAAGTCGTGATGTATCAAAACGATTATCTAAAGGTATAGAGTTTTTGATGAAAAAAAATCAAATTGATCATATTATAGGTAGGGGTGTATTTAAATCTGATAAAGAAATTGAAGTAACAAATGATAAGAATAAAGAATTAGTCAAAGCTGATAAAATTATAATTGCAACAGGCGCTAGATCTCGAGTTCTAAAAGATATGGAGCCAGATGGTAAAAGTATAATTACTTCAAAAGAAGCAATGAACCTAAAAGAGGTACCTAAGAGAATGCTTATCATTGGTGCTGGAGCCATTGGTGCAGAGTTTGCTTATTTTTATAATCAGTATGGTTCTAAAATAGATATTATTGAAATGATGGATAATATATTACCAATAGAAGATGAAGATATATCAAAAGAAGTGGAAAAAAGCTTTATTAGTTCTGGAATAAAAGTTCATAAGAATACTCGTGTAACAAAAATAAAAAAATTAACCAATAAATTAAAAGTTTATGTAGAAACTTCAGGTCAAGAAAATATTATAGAAACAGATATTGTATTAAATGCGGTGGGTGTTATAGGTAATATTGAAAAAATTGGATTAGAAGATATTGGTTTAGAGACAAAAAATAATGCAATTTCAATTAATAATTATAATCAAACATCAATTGAAAATATTTATGCTATTGGCGATGTATCTGGACCCCCATGGTTAGCACATGTAGCATCAGCGCAAGGACAAATTGCTGTTGAGCATGCATTTGGGTATTCTACCAATACTTTAGATTATAATAATATTCCGGGATGTACTTATTGCCAACCACAAGTAGCGTCAATTGGAATGACTGAAGTTAAAGCAAAAGAAGTTGGTCATGAGGTTAAAATAGGTCGTTTTAATTTTAGTGCTAGTGGAAAAGCTTTAGCAATAGGAAATTCTTTTGGTTTTGTTAAAATTATTTTTGATGCAAAGTATGGAGAATTGTTGGGATGTCACATTGTTGGAAGTGAAGCAACAGAGTTAATTGCTGAATTAGCTGTAGCGAAAGCTCTTGAAACTACTTGGGAAGAGATTGCAACAACAGTTCATGCTCATCCAACTTTATCTGAGGCTATCATGGAAGCAGCCCTAGATGCATTTGGTCAAGGAGTTCATCAATAAATGATTTCTAAAATTAAAATTAAGGATTTAGGTATAGTGGATTATAAATCTGCTTGGGATTTCCAAAAAGAATACCATGGAAAAGTTGTGAAAGGTGTTCAACCAGACACTTTATTTTTTGTTGAACATGAACCAGTTTATACTTTTGGTAAAAATGCAGATAAGAATCATTTACTTCAATCAGCTAATAAAGATATAAAAATATTTAATGTTGAAAGAGGTGGTGATGTAACATTTCATGGTCCAGGTCAGATTGTTGGTTACCCAATTATTGACCTAAATCGATATGTTAAGAGTGTTAGTTGGTATATGAGGACATTAGAAGAAGTTTTAATTAAAACATTAATAATCTATGGTATTGAAGCTGAAATAAAAGAAGGCTTGACAGGTGTCTGGGTTGGTGATGAAAAAATTGGGGCTCAAGGTGTAAGAATTTCACGTTGGGTAACTATGCATGGGTTTGCACTTAATGTAAATACTGATTTAACTTATTTTGATGGAATTATTCCGTGTGGAATTTTTGAACACGGAGTAACATCAATGGAAAAAATATTAGGAAAGAAACAAAACATAGTTTCAATAAAGAATCGCTTAGCTAAATTATTTAATCAAGCATTTAAAATTAATGAAAGTGTTGAAGTAGCATAATGCCAAGACTACATGGGTTTGTAAAAAAAGATTTACTTGAAGTTTACAGAAAAATGGTATTGGCACGACGACTAGATGAAAAAATGATGACCCTTATAAAGCAAGGAAAGTCTTTTTTCCATATTGCTTGTTCAGGTCATGAAGCAGCGCAATTAGCGGCAGCCTCAAATTTGAAGCCGGGTAAAGATTGGTTTTATCCTTATTATCGTGATGCTGCATTGACAATTGGCTTAGGTGTAACTAGCAAAGATCATCTTTTAGCATTTTTAGCAAGGAAAGATGACAAAGCTTCTGGCGGACGGCAGTTACCTCAACATTTTGGTGATAAAGATTTACGAATAGTAAGCCAGTCAAGTTCAACTGGAACACAATTTTTAAATGCGGTTGGTTCAGCCTTAACGCTCAAGTGGGAAGGTCAAAAAGAAGTTGTTTATGTATCATCAGGTGAGGGAGCAACTAGTCAAGGTGAATTCCATGAAGCTTTGAATTGGGCAAGCCGTGAAAAATTACCAGTAATTTTTCATATTGAGGATAATGAATATGCTATTAGTGTTCATATATCTGAGCAAACATCTGGTGGTTCAGTTTATTCAATGGTATCAGGTTATCAAAACTTAGCTCGTTATAATATTGATGGTACAGACTTCTTTGAAGCTAACTTAGCTTTTGAAAAAGCAGTTGAAAGAGCACGTAAAGGTAAAGGCCCTTCTGTTATTGTTTCGAATGTTGTACGGCTTTTACCTCATTCATCATCAGATGATCAGCGTAAATATAGAACAAAGGAAGATTTAGAAATCGATAAAAAAAGAGATCCAATCTTTAGATTTGAAGAATCTTGTTTGGAATCAAAAGTTATAAAACATGAAGAGTTTAATAAAATTAAAAGTGAAGTTCATGAACTTATTAATGAAGAATCTAAATGGGCTGAAGAGCAACCTCATCCACCTGCTTCTACAGCTTTAGATTTTAATTATTCTCAAAGCCCAAAGCTTAAAGAAACTTCTTTAAATGAAATAAGTGATAAAATTGTTTTAGTTGATGCTATTAATCATGCTCTTTCTGAAGAAATGGAAAAGAATGATAAGATGGTTATTTTTGGTGAAGATGTTGCTGATCCAAAAGGGGGCGTTTTTACTGCGACAAGAGGTCTTACTAATAAGTTTGGTAAGGAAAGGGTGTTTAATTCACCTTTAGCAGAAGCATCAATCATTGGTACAGCCATTGGTATGGCTTGTAAAGGATGGAAACCAGTAACTGAAATTCAATTTGCTGATTATATCTGGCCAGCATTTATGCAAATAAGAAACGAATTAGCGACAATGCGTTATCGTTCAAATAATATGTGGAACTGTCCCGTTGTTATTCGTGTTCCAGTTGGTGGATATATTCATGGAGCTTTATGCCATAGTCAATCTATAGATGGATATTTCATGCATCTTCCAGGTATAAGGATTGCGTACCCCTCAAATGCTTCGGATGCAAAAGGTTTACTTAAAGCAGCTTGTAGAATGGATGATCCAGTAATATTTATGGAGCATAAAGGTATATATAGGCAAGGTTTTGCATCTTCGCCAGAACCTGATGAAAACTACATATTGCCTTTTGGAAAAGCAAAAATTGTACAAGAAGGTGAAGTATTAACAATTATAACTTGGGGAGCAATGGTGCAAAAATCAATTGAAGCTGTAAAAAAAGAAAATATTGCTCCAGGTATAGTAGAGATTATTGATTTAAGAACACTTAACCCTTTGGATCAGGAAACAATCAAAAAATCTGTTAAAAAGACAGGAAAAGTACTAGTTGTTCATGAAGATAATTTAACAAATGGACCAGGTGCGGAGATAGCGGCTATAATTGCAGATAAATATTTTGAGGATTTAGATGGTCCTGTAAAAAGAGCTGCATCTGCTGATAGCCATGTGCCTTTCAATTGGTTTTTAGAAGATGAAGTATTGCTTCAAACAAAAAATATTCAATCTGTCTTAAAAGAATTATTGGAGTACTAATGATTGTAGATATTGTTATGCCAAAGATGGGTGAATCAATAACAGAAGGTACCATTTTAGAGTGGCGAAAAAAAATTGGTGAGTCTATTTCTCTTGATGAAATATTGCTTGAGATTGGGACTGATAAAGTTGATTCAGAAATCCCAAGTCCAAATGCTGGTGTTGTTGTTGAAATTCTAGGAGAAGTTAATCAAGTTATGGATGTTGGAGCTGTAATTGCGCGTATTGAAACTGATGCAAGTGAAGCAAAACCAATAGAAAAAACGCAATTGAATGATGAGATTAAAAATGAACATAAAGAAAATTTAGAATCTACAAAAGTCAAAGACCTTACAGTTAATACACCAAAGAAAACCCCCACTAATGATACTCAAGAAAAGAAATTCTTCACACCTGTCGTAAACAAAATTGCACAAGAAAATAATATTAATAATGATGAATTAATTTCAATTCCAGGAACTGGAAAAAGTGGAAGGTTAACAAAGTTAGATATTTTAAATTATTTGAAAACTCAGAATTCCTCTTCGGATAAAAAATATCAAATATCTGAACCTTCAAAGCCTATGACTCCTGCTTTTAAAGGAAATGAGGAAATAGTTGAGATGGATCATATGAGAAAATTAATTGCTAATCATATGAAAGAAAGTATTGATGTATCTGCTCATGTTTATGTTATGTCAGAAATTGATATGACAAATATTGTTAACTTTGTAAAAAAAGAGGATAAAGCGTTCAATGATAAAGAAGGGTATCCACTTACATATACTCCATTTATTATTAATGCATGTGTTAAAGCTTTGGGCCATTACGCTGAAATGAATGCTTCGATTAGTGAAGATAATATTATTTATCATAAAAATATAAATATTGGAATGGCCGTTGCGATTGAAAAAGGATTAATAGTTCCTGTTTTAAAAAACTGTGAAGAATTAAATTTTCTTGGCCTTTGCAGAAAATTAAGGGATGTTTCAACTCGTGCAAGAAGTAATCAATTAATTCCGGACGAGTTACAAGGTTCTACTTTTTCAATTTCTAACTTTGGTGTATTTAATGTTACAATGGGAACACCTATTATTAATCAACCTAACGTTGGTATTTTAGGTGTTGGTGCAGTAAAAAAGCGTCCTGTTGTAATTGAAACTAAGGATGGAGATACAATAGGAATTAAAAGTATGATGATCCTTTCTTTAGGTTTTGATCATCGTCTAGTTGATGGTGCAGGTGGAAGTCAATTTATTGAGATGGTTAGAGAAAATATAGAAACAATGAATTTAGAGGATTTATTTTAATGCCAATTGATCATGTGCTAAAACTGTATTCTGAATCGTTTAGATCACCATACTTGCATTATGGCTTTTGGGATGAACCTGATAAGGTAATCACAGATAATTTGACGTTAAATGATATGGTGGCTGCACAAGAGAGATATATTGAGCATTTAGCTTCATTTATTCCTAAAGATGTTAAAACTATTTTAGATGTTGGAGCTGGAATTGGTGGAAATTCAACCTATTTACTTTCAAAAGGCTATTCAGTTGAAGCTCTTTCTCCTGATGATTATCAAGAAAAAGTATTTGCTGAAAAATATAATGGTGAGGTTCCATTTTACAGAACAAAATTTGAAGATTTTAAACCAAAAAAACAGTACAATCTTATACTTCAGAGCGAAAGTGCGTGCTATATTCAAATTGAGCCTGGATGGCAGGTAGCGCAAAAGACAGTTTGCGAAGGAGGATACCTTTTAGCTTCAGATTATTTCCTTCATCACAATGATGGAAGTGGTAATTGGCACATTAAAGCTTCTCATGATGAAAAAGTATACCTAAACAAAGCAAAAGAATATGGTTTTGAATTGATTAGAGAATATGATCAAACAGAGAATACGATGCCAACTTTAGATGGTGCAAAACTATTTATGGATAGATTTATTTTCCCAACATTAGAATTTTCATCTAATTATCTTGAGAAGAATCACCCTTTTATTTTAAAAGTATTGCAAAAAGCCTTTGGTAAAAAGTTGGAAAATAAAATGAAACAATTTTCTCTTTTAGAGAGTAAAGATTTCAAAAAATATAAGCGTTATATGATATACTTATTTCAAAAGGTAAGATAATGAATAGTACTACAAAATATATCATTCCAAAAAAACCAAAGATTAGACTTAAGTATGGTGATGATTATAAATTTGTACAAAATATAGTTTCAGAGAATAAACTTCATACAGTTTGTGAAGAGGCTCGATGCCCTAATATTTATGAATGTTGGGGTAGAGGAACTGCTACAATTATGATTTTGGGTGATATATGTACTCGAGCATGTGGTTTTTGCTCTGTTAAAACTGGTAAGCCACTTCAGATTGATTCTATGGAGCCAGTTCGAACAGCAATGGCTGTTAAAAAAATGGATCTTCGACATGTTGTAATTACCTCTGTCGATCGAGATGATATAAAAACAGATTTTGGCGCAACCATTTGGGCACAAACTATTAAGCAGATTCATCGTCATGTTCCTAAATGTACGGTTGAAGTATTGACACCTGATTTTCAAGGTGATAGCTCAGCATTAAAAATAGTTTTCAAAGCTAAACCTGAAATTTTTTCTCATAATGTTGAATGCGTTGAAAGAATTAGTAAAAAAGTAAGAGCTCAATCAGTTTGGTCAAGGAGTCTTGATGTATTAAAACAATCAGTTATTAATGGATTAAGGACCAAAACAGGAATGATGGTGGGGCTAGGTGAAGAAAATAATGAAGTTATTGAAACTATGAAAGAAGTAGCTGATTTAGGCGTAGAAATTTTTACTATTGGTCAATATTTACAACCTTCGAAAAATCATTTGCCAGTACGTAGATATGTCGAAGATGAAGAGTTCCAAATGTATAAAAAAATTGGATTAGATTTAGGTTTTCGAGTTGTTGAATCTGGAGCTTTAGTTAGGAGTTCATATCATGCAGATGAACAGGCAAGGCTTGACAATTTATAAAATTGATTCAAAATAAAAATTTAATTTATTTTTTAGCCCTAATAGCTGTAATTATTTTTATTTGGAAAATTTATTCAGAACAAATAGTAAGATCCCCATTCAATTCAATAAAAAATATCGAAGAAGATCCTTTGATTATTGTAGGTGGGAAGATAGCCCCAAAGCTAAAAAAAATTATTGAGCATATAGAATATATTGACGAAAAAACGTGTTTACAGTGTCACTCCAATGAACAAGAGATGAATTTTAGCTCTAGTCTAGTTCTTGTAAAAAAAATGCCGCATGAATACAGAGAGAATTGTGTGTCTTGTCATATAGTTCAAAAATGAACCAAAATGGCAGATATATTCAATTTTAATAATAGAGATACGTCAAATTAGCATATTTATTTAAATGGCATATAGTTTGACTATATTATTATTGATATAAAAAAGGATTATCATGACCGACAAAATTAAAAAAGAATTAAATGAAGATTTATTAGAAGGCACGGAATCTTATCCGGTTATGCCACTTAGAAATACAGTTTTATTTCCTCAGCAAGTAATCCCTATATATATTGGTCGAGATAAATCTTTAAAGTTAATTAATGAACTTCCTTCTAGCAGTAAGCATATTGTAGTAGTTGCACAAGAAGATGGTTCCATTGAAGATCCAGAACCAGATGAAATGTATTCTTTTGGAACCTTAGCAGTTGTACTTAAAGTTTTTGATATGCCAGATAACAGTAAATCAGCAATTGTTCAAGGTATTGATAGGGTTAAAATTTTAGAATTCAAAGAAAAAGAGCCTTATTACCGTGCGGTGGTTCAAAGGATGAGTGACAGTGGCTCATCAGATGATATTAAGTTAGATGCTCTTGCTAATAATTTAAGACAAGTATTTACTGAACTGATACAAGTAGCTCCTAACTTAAGTGAAGAACATACGGGTATGCTTTCAAATATTCAGAAGCCTTCTCGATTAGCCGATAGAGCGGTTTCTCTTTTGACAGTATCCAATCCTGAAAAGCAGCGTGTTCTTGAAGAATTAGATATAAAAGCACGAGTTGAGGAGTCTATCAAGATTCTAAATAAAGAAATTCAAAGAATTAAATTAGGTGAAGAGATTCAAACTGAAGTGCATGATGAAATCACGAAATCACAGCGAGAATATTATTTACGTGAACAAATGAAAGCGATCAAGCGTGAACTTGGTGAAGACGAATCTCAAGTAGAATTAAAAGAAATCGAAGAAGCTATAAAAGAAGCAAAAATGCCTGAAGAAGCAGAAAAAGTTGCTTTAAAAGAATTAGATCGTTTATCTAAAATACCCTCACAATCTCCTGAGTACACTGTTTCACGAACTTATTTAGATTGGCTTACAGAACTTCCTTGGTCTAACAGCTCTGAAGATACTATTGATGTAACAGATGCGAAAAAAACCTTAGATGAAGATCATTATGGCTTAGAAAAAGTAAAAGAACGGATACTTGAATATTTAGCTGTTAGGGCATTAAAGATGAAGAAAGATCCAAAAGGAAGCTTGAAAGGTCCTTTGCTTTGTTTTGCTGGTCCTCCAGGCGTTGGAAAAACATCTTTAGGAAGATCAATTGCTCGATCAATGAATCGCGAGTTTGTACGTATTTCATTAGGTGGCGTTCGAGATGAAGCAGAGATTCGTGGACATAGAAGAACATATATTGGTGCACTACCTGGTCGAATTATCCAATCTTTGAAAAAAGCAGGTACAAATAACCCTGTCTTTATGCTTGATGAGATTGATAAACTTGGGATGGATTATCGTGGCGACCCTTCTTCTGCATTGTTAGAAGTGTTAGATCCAGAGCAAAATTCAACATTTGCCGACCATTATCTAGAAGTAGATTTTGACTTGAGTAAAGTTATGTTTATTGCGACAGCAAATTATCAAGATCCTATTCCACCAGCCTTGAAAGATAGAATGGAGATTATTGATTTTACAGGTTACATAGAAGATGAAAAAGTTAAAATTGCAAATCGACATTTAATTCCTAAGCAATTAGAAGAAAATGGTTTAACTACCAAAGATGTTAGCTTAGAAGAGTCTGGTGTAAAAGAGCTCATTAGTTCTTACACTAGAGAAGCTGGCGTTAGAAACCTTGAGAGAGAAGTTGCAAATGTTTTTAGAAAAATTGCTCGAAATAAAATTGAGAAAAAAACAAAAAAAGTTAAAGTTAATAAGAAAAAAGTGAATGATTATTTAGGCGCCCCTCGTTTCTATTCAGATATTGCAGAAAGAACAACGAAGCCTGGTGTAGTAACTGGATTAGCATGGACTGCAGCAGGTGGTGATATTCTTTTCATAGAAGCTTCAAAAATGAAAGGTAAAGGGAACCTTACTCTTACTGGTCAACTTGGTGATGTTATGAAAGAATCTGCGACTGCAGCAATGACCTATGTTCGTTCACATACTGACATTTTAGGTTTTGATGATGATTTTAATGAGAAGACAGATATTCATGTTCATGTTCCAGCTGGAGCTATTCCTAAAGATGGACCATCGGCAGGTGTAGGTATGTTCACTTCTATTGTTTCACTACTTTCAGGTAAATCTGTTAAAAATAAAGTTGCAATGACAGGTGAGATTACACTTAGAGGAAATGTCCTTCCAATTGGGGGCGTTAAAGAAAAAGTCACAGCTGCTCATCGTTCAGGAATTAAAACTATTATTTTACCAGATCATAATAGAAAAGATTTAGAAGATATTCCAGAGCACATCAAAAAAGATTTAGAGTTTCATTTTGCAAAGGAAATCATGGATGTGGTTGATGTGGCAATTCCTGGTTTAAAAGAATTTAAAAAATCAAAAAAGAAATCTCTTAAAAAGAAAAAAGTAGCGTAGTTTTTAATTCTTTTTTAAGCTGATCTTTTAGCTATTTAAATTAGGGCGTTTAACTCAGTTGGTCAGAGTGCCTCCCTTACAAGGAGGAAGTCGGGAGTTCGAATCTCTCAACGCCCACAGACAATAAGCCTTCGTTTTATGACGAGGGCTTTTGTTTATCCATT
>Ga0209335_10004328_pt1 | contig 13591 bp, 12 predicted proteins | sample COG_09_FD_184753 | JGI IMG/M metagenome (GOLD analysis project Ga0209335, IMG submission 184753) | Pelagic Microbial community sample from North Sea - COGITO 998_met_09 (SPAdes) (version 2) | ecosystem: Environmental > Aquatic > Marine > Neritic zone/Coastal water | place: Helgoland, sampling...
CCATTAATACCATCAGATACATCTTGGTCACATCTGACATGAACACCACTTAATAAATCACCATTTCTTGAAACTGTAACAGTGCCATTAGCAGTAGACGCCGCAGCAAGAGTGCTGGAACCTGATATTGTTTGTTGAACACATTCCATAGAGAAATTAGTGTGTCTTCTGTAAACAACTTTGAAGAAAGTAATCTGAGGATTACCTGTTAAATATATATCTTGAGCGCCATAAGCTACTAATTGCATTAATCCACCTCCCATTTTATAATATATACAAAGAAAAAAATTTTGGGAATTTAATTTAATTATTAAATTAATAATTAAATTAATTATCTATATTATTTAATAATTTTCTAAAAATTATCTATACTATTTAATAGTTTTTCTAAAAATTATCTATACTATTTAATAGTTTTTCTAAAAATTATCTATACTATTTAATAGTTTTTCTAAAAATTATCTATACTATTTTAAAAATGATAAAAACGATAAAAAATGATAAAAATATATCTTAAGTTAACCATATGTAGCATTGCCACCAGATATTCTTAGTATTCTATAGTTAATTGCAAAAACTTTTATTTTGGCATCAGAACTTGGACTAAATTGTTTTGTTCCGGAGTTAACATTATCAACTAATAATTCCATTTTACTTATTCTATTCATATTTAAAGTTCCACTTGGTTGAAATTCTTCTGGTTTTAATGAAAATGAGTAACCGTATATATTACATACATTATTTCCATCACCTGCTATGAGTGTTGGTAATTCTTCGTATGTCATTGTAAATTTACCAGACCAAGTTGCTAAAGTTGTACTTGCTTTAACACCAATAGTATTTCCTGCAGGAATGATAGACGAGTAATCTTTATCTATAACTGCCTCAGTAACATTTATAGTATTAGCATTCATAGTTGTATCAGAAAAAGATTCTGAAACAGTAACACTAAGCATTTGTTCAGTATTATCTTCATTTCCAAAAACAAATGTTGAACCATGATATAATGTTAATGTACAACTGCCAGTCGATTGCTCTTGAGTAAAAACTTGCATACTTACTACTCTTATAGGTTTATCTAATTTTGGAAATAAAATATGAGCATGAGTTGTTTCTCCACATATTGCTGCTCCACCCAAATGTGTAATTGTTGCGTCTCTTTGTTTTCTTACACTAGGTCCAGGAACTCGAGTATGATGTTTTTCTAACTGAACAGTTTGAAAATATTTAGCATCTTGAGCGGTAAATCTTTCTGAACCATCTATTGAAAGTGTTAATTTCAAACTGTTGTCATTTGCTTTTGGAATATAATTATTACTAATTATGTTAGTATTAGCATTATTTAATGGTAAAAATTTACATCCATTTCCATTTCTACTTGATGAAGGTGTCATAACCCAAAATAGTTCTTTTATAGCATGATCAAAGTTTATTGGAATTTTTTGTTGATTTGCATCAATGGGGGCTGATGCTTGATGTTGTTCAATTAAATATTCGTGAGATACTTGTGCAAATCGAATTTGTTCTTCGTTTGATAAAAATACAAAATCACCAAATAATTGACATGTATTTGGTGCAGTACCATATTTAACAGTAAAGTTTACATCAGTATTAGATAATGCCAATATTGGTAAAGCAACACCTGGCGTTTTACTAAAAAAAAATGGTACCGGATAATAAATACTATTATAACTATTATTATCATAATATCCAGATAATTGAGTTAACTTATTTCTTAATTCATTAACTTTGGAATCGGGGGTTTCTAATTCCATTCTAATTATATTATGGTCATTTGTTATAGTATCTGTAACCCCCCCACCTATACTAAAAGATACTTCTTGTATTAAATCATATACTTTTGTAGCAGCATTAGTGCTATCTAATTTCAAATATACATTAGATAATAAATGTCCACTACCTCCACCTGTTGAAAGTTCAAAAACTTGAGAAGAATTAGATACTGGACTACCGGTTGTTTTTAATGGAATTTCTTTAGTTTCAATTGCAAAATTTGTATGTCTTCTAAAAACAATTTTAAAAAATGTAATTTGTGGCTGTCCAGTAAGATATATATCACTGGCACCCGAATTTGATATTTGTGTCATTGCTCCCATTATATATAAAATATAAGAAGAAAATTATAGTATGTATTTAACTTAATATAAAATTAATATAAAATTAATATAAAAGTAATATAAAAGTAATATAAAAGTAATATAAAATTAATATAAAATAATAAATAATGTTTTAAATAATGTTTTGAAATAATGTTTTGAAATAATGTTTTGAAATAATGTTTTGAAATAATATGATAGATAGAATATTAATTGTTTTGATATTACTGATATTATGTGAAAAATTTTATGTTTTTTTAAATTCTAAAGAATTTTTTCCATTTGGACAATTAAGTCCCTTAAAAAGAAATATGTCTTTAGATTTACGATGTGAACCCAAAATACCTAAAGTATTTCATAGTCCATGGAGACAATCTTCAATAGATTATTATTATCGTCCAAAATGTTTAACTAAATTTCCTTTATATTAGTATTGTTTATAATTTCTGTATCACTGTCCACTGAATTTAAGTTATTTTCATCTCCCGTTTTTTCAGGGGTGTCATCTTCTGTTTTTTTATTTTCTTCATCCAATGAACAAACAAATTCAAATACTTTCTTTGAAAATTTATAGTGACAACCATTCGGTTCTTGATTATCAGGCACCTTCTTATACATTTCATTTTTAGAATAAATCAAAGAAACACATTTTTCATCCCATGATATTTCACTAAAATCAATAAGTCTATGTTCTATTAATGGTTTTATTTCTCCGAAATCTACATCATCAAACTTATTATTTTCCCAAAATGTTTTATAAAAACATAATGTTCCAGTATGCAATCTATTATAATAATGGTCCATCATATCCATAGATAATATTAATGAAATATATCGGGTTATATGAAAAGCCCCAATAACACTACATCCTATACATTTTTTTTCGCTTCGCAATAATTCTATAATCATTTTTTTTATACCATCCTCATAAAAAAAGTAATCATCTTCCATACACATTATTACATCATTTGATGCATTTTCTACTGCTAAATTTTTCTTTGCTCCTATAGTCATTTTTTTATCTACATTAAAATATTTTATATTGTAAGTGTCTCTTATTTCTTTTGGTGGTAACATATTTTCTATAGATTCTTCACCCTGTTTATTATCGATTATTATCCATTCTAATTTATCTTTAGGATAATCTGTCGAAGTATAATTTAAAATCGGTAATTTAAACATTTTTTTCGTTGACCTATAATCAGTAATTATACTTAATGATGGCAAATCACTATCACTATATTCTTTTTTGTTAAATTTTATATTAATCGTTTTTTTAAAAATTGCTTCAAATGGATCCATTATTGTATTTATTGTTTGTGTTTGATTTTTGTTAGCAAACGCTTTACAATTATTTCCCATAATTTCTATTGTTGTATCTGAGGTATTGATAATTTTTTCTATAGTATTTTTTAAATCTTCAACTGAAAATGTATATTTAGAACCTAAAAAATTCTTAATTTTCTTTTTTGATGATTTTATATAAAAACAATTTTCTTTATCTACAGTTTCCAATATGGGTCCCTTATTTAAAACTACTGGAACACTTCCAACTAACATTGTTTGATTTGCATAATGATTAAAATTATCTATTTGGTCTAAAATAAAATGAATTGGACAAGTATTAAATAATAATTCAAATTTCGATGATGTATAATTTTCTAAATAAACAATATTTGCTAAATTTCTTTTTTTTATACTATTTTTAGGCACGCCACTACATAATATATTTAATGTAGGATAATGTAATTCCCATACATCAATTAATTTTTGAACATCTGTATAATGATGGTCTGTATACATTACTAACCAATCTTTTTCTTCTTTTTCTATATTATTCATGGAAATATCTGGACTTCTCCATCGAATACATTTTATTTTATCTGGAGGAACATAATCCTTAAATACTTCATAACAATATTTCGTTTTACATAATATCATATCAAAAGACGGCAAAAAATCTAACCAATTTTTAGAAAAATAATGATGATTTGGTATAAAAATATTATATTTGGCTCTTCTAATAAAACTAAAATTTACAGATTCTAAAAATATGTTTATAGTTGCTTCTGGACAAGTATAATTTTGTATATTTATATGTTCGACTTTGGGTTTTGATTTAAATCGTTTACAAATATAGGATAATGTTTCGGCATCTAACATAATACTATTAGAATAATTATGATGTATTACATTTATTTTCATGATACTATATGTATAAAATAAAAGTAAACTTTAAATATTATAATTTTTTTTTAATTTCTAAAGCTTTTTCTATAATATTTGAATTAAATTTTTTATTTTTTAAAAGGTCAATTGCTATAGTATCTTTTGAAACACCTTTTTTTAATTTATAGGTAAATTCAATATTATTATTATTTCTATACATTTCCATTTTATAATTTTCATAATTACTTAATTTAGATAAATAGTTATAATGTGTTGTAATTATAGATATACTATTATTATATGAACCCAATTGTTCTGCGATAGCATAAGAACTTGCAATTCCTTCTTTAGGATTCGTTCCACTAAATAATTCATCAATTATTATAAATGAAAATTTATTTTTTTTATCTATAGTATCTAATTTTTCTATATGATTTGATATGCGTTGCATCTCATTTTCAAATAATGATTTCTCACCTTTAATATCATAAATATTTATATAGGTATTTATATAATCGAAGGGAGTCATGTATATCTTTTCACAACATGCTATACTTAATGTTTGTGCAAATACAACAGCAAGACATAAAGATTTTATACAGGTTGATTTTCCACCTGCGTTTGGTCCAGTTAGTAATATGTTGTTGGGTTCATTTAAACCTATATTTAAGGTATTTAATATACCATTATCGAGATTGGGGTGTTTAAAATTTTTAATAAATAAATTGGGTTTATTACGTTTTAAAAATTTTACTAATGTATAATTTTCATTAGTTACTAAATTTGCAATACCGCCCAAATAATCTAATTTTCCTATAATTAATAATGCTTTTTTCAAATTACTATTATTATTTTTTATAGTGTTATATGTTTTTAATAATAAACCTTTATTAGATAATATTGAAAATGGTTTATCAAATATTGAATTATTTAAACATTTATAATTAAGATTATCTAATGGAATATCTATTCTATTCTTAAATTCAGTTTGCAATTGGGTAATTGCTAATAATATTTTTTTCAGATTAACTAATTTTTGATGAACATTTGATAATATAGTTTTTGTTGTTAATGAAAATGAAGTACTATTATAAAGACTAAATATATAAATAAATAGTGCAAATATTGTTTTCAAAAAAGTAGTTATATTTTTAAAGGTTGCGGCTGAAAAACTTGGTATACTTAAAGTCAAAAATTTTATATAATATGAATATTTGCCAAAATTTAAATTTTTAAAAAAGGTTAATTTAGATATAATATATGGAATAAGTAATATTATTAATGGCGATAAAATATTATATATAGGAATAAATATATTATAATTATTATAATAATTTAGAAACCTTTCATTTTCGTTTAAAAATTTAAAATACGAAAAGTTTATTAAGGTATTATTAATTACAATCGTATGATCATTTTCATTATCACAAAATGGAATAAGTATCTTTTCATATTGTTTAATAATTTCTATTTTAGAATCTAAAAAATTATAACTATTAATTGCATAATTTATTTCATTTTGTTGTTTTTTAAGTAATTCAATATTATTTGTAGGTTGTTTTAATTTTTCAAATAAATAAATATTTCCAGTAATTGTTTTTGTTTTATTTATTTTTTCAAATATTGTATTATTATTCGTTTTCGAATTAGAAAAATCATCAAAAATTTCTAAGTCGCGATAAACATGTTCATCAATTAAATTTGTTTTAGTATTAAAATTAAATAATTTTTTATAAAAATTTTTACATTTTGAATTTTCTATAGCATTATCATCTAATGAATCTTCAATTAATTTTAATTGCTTTTTGAATAGAAACATATTAATTAAATTATAAATTATTTAATAATTATATTCGTATTTTAAAAAAAAACTCTTATATTATAATATTATGAATAATATGAATAATTTAAATACAAACAATTTTAATCAAATTTATGACCCTATGAATAATAATGCTGCGAACATGCCTAATAATGCTGCCAATACGCCTAATAATGCTGCCAATACGCCTAATAATGCTGCCAATACGCCTAATAATGCTGCGAACATGCCTAATAATGCTGCCAACACGCCTAATAATTTAGTTATGTTTAGAGGTTGCACTAATGAAAAAAATAGAAATATGAAAAATGAACAACTTAATTATTTAGAAGCCGAAAATACTCAATATTGCTTTTTAGATGATTATGAACCTATTAATTATTCTTTTCAAAATAGAAATGAATGGAGTAATGTTAGTAAAACTGGAATATCGATAAATATGTTGACTAATGATGCTCAAATTAAAGAAACAAGTATAGATTATAATAAAGATAATTTAGGTGAAAATTTAAATCAAAATTCAGACAAACCATTATGTGAATTAAATAATTGTTTAGGAAAAAGTGAATGTACTCCTGAATGCAGAAATCTTAATTGTTTGAATTGTCATGCTTAAAGATATAAGAATATGATATTATAAGAATATAATGATTATTCATTATAAAAATTATATTTATGATATAGAAGAAATACCAAATTTATCTTTTGCTATAAATAATGAAAGATGTTATAAAATTATAGAATTTTTAAATAATAATATGCATTTAGAAAATGCTATTTTATATTCTAACTATTTTATTTACAATAAATATTTAGGTTGTATTTATAATAAATCAATTATGAACAATATTTAAATAATTTAAAATTGATTTATAATATACTATTTTATGTTATGGAAACCATCATAAAAAAATTTTTAGGAGTCAAATATAGGTGGTGGTTTGATGGTGATTCAATTGATAGTAAAGGACCATTTTATTATGAGAATGCACCATGCCCTTCTTTAGATATTATAAATATTGAAGGTATTAATTGTGCTGGTTTTATTAATTTGGTTGCTAGATACTCAAATGTAGATTTACCTTTAGAAGGCGGTGGAACTGATGGATGGTTTAAAAAATTAAGTAAAGAAAATAAATTAGAAAAAATAGATGTAAATAAAGTATATCCTAAATATACTTTATTACTTAGAGATTATACAAATGAAAATGACCAAGGACATTTAGCATTTACTTATAACGAAAATATTTTAAATGAAAGTAAAATAGTTCATGCTTATTCAAAAAGTGAAATTAATAGAAATTTGAATTTACCAGGAGTAATTATAGAAGATTTTAAAATAAGTCATCATTGGTTTAATGGAACATATACTCATGTATGTTATCCTAAAGATTGGTTAAAAAAGTAATAATAATTATAATTGTACGTGTACTTCTTTTTACTTTTTATTGAGCCAAGCCGCATAGCGCTGATTATGGTGCGGTAACTCGGAGACTCGAAAACCTGAATAATAATAATACGTAAATCGGGAATATTACTGCTAGTCGGAATCGTGAAAAGGTATTAAAACTAGAAATAAATGATTTATCATTTTATTGGTCCAACCATCACGTGTGTCGGATTTTCGGGAGGTAGTGTCTCAAACACGCGCTGCATCAAAGCATCGTTTGAAGCATATTTTTGAATCATTTTATATAACTCCACCATTTTTTGTGTTAATACCTTTTCATGTTTCCAGAGACGTTTAAGATTCCCTGATTGCGTATTATTATGCAGGGCTTCGAGTCTCTGAGTTTCAGACTTGTATTCTTGTAGATTATTGGAAAGAGTCAAATATTTTATTGCTAGAACTTTGGCTACGCCTATATCCCAGTGGCGTTTTGCTTCGGACGACCCCTTAGGTTCTGATTTAAGCAGCGCCAGAAACATCTGTATCCGGGCATTGTTATCGGCCGTTTTCAAGTCATCAGGCGTTAAAATCGCATGTCCAGCATAATTGCTTCCTCCATAATGTCTTCGTGAGTTTTTCTTAATTTTTTTTCTATTATTAGTTGCTCCTCCATAATGTCTTCTAGAGTTTTTCTTAAGTTTTTTTATGTAATGTTTTATTCCTAAATATTGTCTTCTAGATTTATTCTTAATCTTTTACGAATCAATTTCTTACTTAGTTTTTTAATAACCATATACTGTAATAAAATAAATTAAATTTTATTTAAAATAAAAATGATTTATAATCGTTTTGTAAAAAGAAATAATATTATTTTTTTACATAAAAGAATAAAACGTTTATTATAAAATGTATATCTACTCCTTAGTTGTTAGCACTTATCTAATATTATCAAGTTATTGTTTTTATAATGACGTAATTATAAATCCATCAAAAATAAATAAAAATGACATGTTAGAAAAATATCGAAAGTCTTATAAAAATGTATTGTTTAATATAATTGTTACAAGTTATCCTACTATATATTTAGCAACCTTATTTTATAATCCAAAACAATTTAATATATTTGCTTCTTTTATAGAAATATTTATATGTTTATATATGTCTCAAATAGTATTTTATTTTATTCACAGATGTTTCCATTTACCTAAATTATACAAATATCATAAAATACATCATGAATATAAAGTTCCTTCTGGTATGAGGGCAGCCTATGCACATCCTATTGATTTTATATTTGGTAATATATTTCCACTTGGAATTACGCCAATATTAATCAATATAGATATATATTCGTTCTATTTTATTATCATATTTTCAATTCATAAAACAATGATAAATGACCATTCAGAATATAAAAAAGATAAAGATACAAATCATCATATATTACATCATCAATATTTTAACTATAATTATGGTCCTATTTGGCTAGATAAATATATGAATACTTTAAAAACAAAGTAAAAATAAAAAAGTAAATCTATAAGTTTAAAGTAAAAATCTAGAATTTTAAAATAATAATTTATAATCTATAAATTATAATTAAAAATCAGCATCTAAACATATTTCTTTATTATTGGTATCTTCTAATCCAACACCTGCCTTAGAATATTCCGTAACTCTTTTTTCGAAAAAATTAGTTTTACCTTCCATTGAAATCATATCCATAAATGCAAATGGATTATTTGAATTATATATTTTAGTATATCCCAATTGAACTAATAATCTATCTGCAACAAATTCTATATATTCTGTCATCATATCTGCATTCATGCCAATTAATTTACATGGTATTGATTCAGTTATAAATTCCTTTTCAATACTTACAGCATCCATAATTATTTCGGTAACTATATTTTTATCTAATTTATTTTGTAAAAGAGAATAAATTAAAATAGCAAATTCAGTATGTAATGCTTCATCTCTACTAATTAATTCATTACTACAAGTTAATCCGGGCATTAAACCTCTTTTTTTTAGCCAAAAAATTGAGCAAAATGCGCCCGAAAAGAATATACCTTCAACTGCTGCAAATGCAATAAGACGAGTAGCATAATTAGAGTTTTTATCTTGTATCCATTTTAAAGCCCATTCGGCTTTACGTTTTACAGATGGTATAGTTTCTATAGCGTTAAATAAACTTTGTTTTTTACTAGAATCTTTTACAAGTGTATCAATAAGTAATGAATAAGTTTCGGAATGAATATTTTCCATCGCTATTTGAAATCCATAAAAACATTTTGCTTCTGGAACTTGTATATCATTACAAAACCGTTCAACTAAATTTTCATTAACAATACCATCACTTGCTGCAAAAAATGCTAATATATTTTCAATAAAATATCTTTCATTTTCATTTAATTTTTCCCAATCATTATGGTCTTTCGATAAATCCAATTCTTCAACAGTCCATATAGAAGCCAATGCTTTTTTATACATAGACCATATTTGGGGCCATTTTATAGGAAAAATAACAAATCTATTCGGGTTTTCTTTAAAAAGCGGTTCGTCAGACATATAAATATATATAAATATTTTAAATTTAAATATATTCAAATTTAAAAAAATAAAATAAAATTTTAAAATTAATTTAAATTTAAATACAATTTACATAAATTATCAATAAATATTTTTTTATTAAAAATACTATTATTTCTTATATCTTCTAATCGTGTTTTAATTTGTTTATAATGGTCATTATTTTGATATAATCGCTCTGCATTAATAATAAAATCGTGTGTGTTTTCAGAAATTAATTCATCAAAATTAATATTTTTTAAAATAGAATAAGTTATACGGGATTCTGGGGTTGAACCTTTAATAGATATAATCGGAATTCCGGACCATAAACTATCTAATACACTATTTTTCAAGTTATATGTAGTTGTATCTAATATTAAATCGAAATATAATAATCTAATTAAATGTAATTTTTGTTTAATAACTGGTAAAAAATATATTCTATTATGTAAGTTTGTATCAAAATAAGATAGAACATTATTTTTATTATAATAATCTATAAAATATATTACTGAATTTGGACATTTTTCTAGTATAATTGTGTATAATATAATATCCTTTTTTGTTATTTTTTTCATTCTACTTAAACAACAAAATTTAAAATAATTTTTTTGTTTAGGTTTAGGTAATATTAGATTCATGTTTAATGGATTTATCTTATCTTTTTCTTTTAATAATTCAATTTGCATAATTAATTTTGTTGCCACTTGATTATCGTTTTCTTTTTCAAATAATAATTTTATTTTTCTTTCTAATAATAATTCTTTATTATATATACCTTTTAATACATCATCAATATAGTTTTCCAAAATAATATAATAATTATCTAATATACTTTTTTTTAAACTATTTGTATCATGTTTTATTAATAAATTAATAATTTTCTCATGATTTAATTTAATATTTGGAACATTTTTATAATTTTTATAATTTTTTGGTATCAAAAATGAATTCGGTAAATACAATATTTTTTCTTCATATAAATTCATTTTTAAATTATTATCAATTAAATATTTATCACCTATAAAATAATTAATAATATTATTACTAATTGTTCCCAAATAATTATAGTAATTAATTTGAATTTCTCCTATTTTATTATACAGTAAATAATAAATTAACGTATTATCTAAATTACATAAATTAATTACTATATTTATATTATCTAACCTAATTTTCTTTAAAATATCATTTTTAGTCTTACTATTAATATTAAATTTTTTATAAATATAATTACTTTTCTTATTTATATCTTGAGTATTATCATAACTAAAATCATAACTAAAATCATAACTAAAATCATATACATATATACTAAAATTATATGTATTATAAATTTTTATAGCATCTTTAATAAACAAATTATAGTATTTATTATAATTATCATTAATTATATATGCTATTTTTAAATTATTATTTTTTGTATTATATGAATATGTTGTATTACACGCTAAAGTATTAAAATAATTATTTGTTAATTGTTTAATCATAAAATTATTAATTCCTATATATTTTAATATTTCTGGAGATACGGTATTTTTTTTATAATAATTAAAAATCTTTGAATAATTTTGTTCTATTTCATTATAATTACCTAAATTTACTTGTAACTTAATATATTCATCGAAATAATTGGGCATATTTTTAGTTAATAATTTTACACATTTTTTGAATTTAAACATTTTATAATAAAATTTATACAAATTATATAAATTTTCGTCACTATTCTTATAGTAGTATATCATATATAAATTATATTCGGCATTCCTATTTTGTTCAAAAATTTTTTTATGTAATTTTTCTGCATAACAACTATATTTTTTTTTTATTTTAGAATAAATTGTTGATAAATATATATCATATTTTACTATATCATTCGCATTTATAAGATAATTATAAATTACCAACATTTTTTTGTATAAGAGACATTCATAATTCTTATCAAGAAAAACAGAATCTAATAATATAAAAATAGTATTTATACTTCTTACAATTATAATAAATTTATATTCTAATTCTAAATTAGTATTAAATATAGTTTCAATATCAGTTTTTATTATTTTATTGTAATAATTTAAGTTATTCATTATTATCAATAGATTATTCTTTTTAAGATAATTATAATAAAAAATATTATAAATAAATATATGGAATCCACAAATACAACTAACTTAAAAAATATTTTGTTAAATAATATTGAACAATATAAAAGCGCTATAATTATAGGATTTGTATTATTTTTAATAGTAAATGTTAGTTTTTACATGTCAGAACAATATAGAATATCAAAAGTAGTAAAGGAAATGAATTTATACAGAGATTATTTATCTCTTGATTCTCTAAGAACTAATTTAGATTTAAAACTTTCAGATTTTTATATTGCTAGTAGTTTTAGACCATTAAATGGTAAAAATCAAAAATATGATTACTGTTCTACAAGAATATTAGAAAAAGTTTTAAAATATGGGGCACGATTTTTATGGTTAGATATTTATAATAGTGAATTTGGCGATAATGCCAAACCTATAATAAGTGTTGGAAAAAAAAAGGGAAATTGGAAATTTTCATTAAATAGTGTAACATTAGAAGAAGCCTTAATAACAATAGCAAACACAGCATTTACTTCCGGAAAAGTAGATAATTTTGAAGACCCTTTAATTTTAGGATTAAATTTAAATGTAAATAAAAATTTTAAAACACTTAGAAAAATTAAAGATTTACTAGTTAAATATTTAGGAAATAAATTATTGGGAATAAATTATTCATATGGAACAAAAAATATGGGAGAAGTTCCAATAAGAGAATTAATGAATAAAGTAGTAATATTTTCAAGCGGTGGTACTCGCGGTAGTGATTTAGAAGAATTGATAAATTATAGTTGGTCAAAACCTAATATAAAAAAAATAATTTATAAATCTGTAGACCCAAATATTAAAATTTCAGAATATGTTAAAGAAGATGTTGATACATTAAAAAATTTTAATAAAAATAATTTGTCTATTGTTTTACCCGAAGAAAATACTTTTTTTACTAGACAATTTAATCCAAATTATTCTTGGAAATTGGGTTGTCAATTTGTATGCATGAATTATCAAAATATAGATCAGTTCATGGATTTTTATATAACTAAATTTAGAACTAATAGTTTTGTTCCTAAACCCGTAAAATTACGAGGAAGTTCAAAATCATATAAACGGTCAATTAATATAAATAAAACACTAAGCAATATAGAGAAAAAAGATAAAATATTAGCAAATTGTCCACTAGAACCTAAACCAGAATTACCTATATTAGATGTATCAGAACAACCAGAATTTAAAAATGATGACGATAATTTGGGAGTTTGTTTTATATCAGATAAATGTAATGGTCCTTTCTCAAAAGTTGATAATAATATACCATGGATTATAAATGAAAAAGATAAAGATAGATTGCCATTTGAATATTCTAAAGAAAATCCAAGTGCTGGTATAGATACATCCGGCCACACATGGTATAATTTTAATCCAAAGGTAT
>Ga0209335_10004329_pt1 | contig 13590 bp, 20 predicted proteins | sample COG_09_FD_184753 | JGI IMG/M metagenome (GOLD analysis project Ga0209335, IMG submission 184753) | Pelagic Microbial community sample from North Sea - COGITO 998_met_09 (SPAdes) (version 2) | ecosystem: Environmental > Aquatic > Marine > Neritic zone/Coastal water | place: Helgoland, sampling...
ACGCCAGTAGAGCGCGCAAGCTGACCACGACATGCCATTGACAAACTGCGTACTGTCAAAAGTTAGAGATCACCTCAAGCGCGGTTCTACTCCCGGAACAGGAATCTTCGGCCCTTCCGACACGCACATGGTAGTCGCGCCCCGCCACACTGACGAAGCCATGGAACGTGTCGCACGTGGGGCTTTCAGGAACGAGGAGAGGGAACAGCGACGAAACCTCCGCCCATCTGTGAGATGTTTGACCGCCTTCAAACAGGGCCAACCCCGCGACACAGCAGGAATCAAACCTTCGTGATGGGCCAACGCTACGCGCCCAAGAGCACAAACGCTGAGGGTATACCGTTGAGCCAACTCGTTGGACTCTGCAATCATTGCCAGTGTGAAAACTAGGTGTGCAACCCAGCGTTGAGGAGATCATGGCCACGCATCCGTCCCAGTCACGCGGCCCGCATGCAGACGTGCCAAGGTGGGCTCCGCCGATAGATTCAGTTCTCCGTGCGGGGAACTCTTCTCTTCAGTTTTCGGGTGGCAATGCAGCCAGGGGAGCTCACCGGCGCTCCAACTGTGTCCTGATCACTGTTTCTCTCTTCAGCGCAACGCTTCAAGGAAGCAGTAGATGGCTTCTCTTTGGCTCCTTCGGCGAGCGCTCGGGCAGCATCAGTAGATGGCTTCTCTTTGGCTCCTTCGGCGAGCGCTCGGGCAGCATGGTGGGCGTGAGGAGAATTGCGATCATTCAGAGGTTGTTGATGGAACAGCCCCTGACGGGCTAGTCGCTGTGGGGACAGAGGGTGGAAGGGTGCGGCTTATGGACGTAGCTACAGGAATGGTGCCCCTTAATGAGCTAGGTCACACGGAGCTGATCACCAGCGTCGCTCTTTCCGCGGAATTTCGCGTTCTGGCGACTGCGAGTCGTGACCGATCCGTCAAGGTCTGGGATCTGTCAACAGGTGAGGAAGAACTGCATGTCCCGGGCCACGATGGGGATGGCGACTGCCGCTGCTCTATGGACAAGCGCGGTGACTGCAGCATGGTTCACCGTGCTTGTCCAGTAGAAGGTCATTCTGCTGCTATCACAGCGGTTTGTTTCAGAGGAGATGCGCAGCTGCTTGCAACGGGGGGTGCCGACAGACAAGTCATAGTGTGGAGCCGAACAGGAGAGGTTGAGGCACGTCTACGTGGCCATTCTCATGGGGTGCACTGCGTTGCATTTTCGCCGGATGGGGTGCTGCTTGCGTCAGGGGGAAGTCGAACTGTGCACGTCTGGAACGTGCACAGTGGCGAGGCGCTGCACGAGATCGCGATGCCTCCACCATTCTCGGTGCGCACGGTGCTCTTCTCTCCAGATGGTGGGCGGATAGCGGGTGGAAGCTGGGAGGGGCTTGGCTTCGTTTGGGACCTGCAGAATAGAGGGGAGATGCTCTCGTTTGAGCAGCGGATGACGATGATGTCACTCGCGTTCTCTCCCAATGGTCGCGTGCTTGCGTCTGGCGGGGATTTCTCGATTCGCTTGTGGGACACCGCGTCAGGCAGGGAATTGTTGTGTTTGCTCGGACATGATCCGTCCAACGGCTGCGTATGCGAGCAGGCGTTCAAGGGCGAGAACGAGTGCCCCCGGGTGGGACACCGGCACGCTGTCCTCTCGCTCGACTTCTCACACGACGGCACGGCGCTGGCATCAGGCAGCGAGGATGGTAGCCTAAAGCTTTGGGATGTGCGGGAGGCATTGAGTGCCAACCCAAGCGCCCGACGTGGCGGTACTCTTCTCTGCACCGTCAAAGTGGGAATGCATGTTCGTGGGGTTCGGGCAGGTGCATCGTCCAGGAAGAGAGCCGCTGACTCGGCGGCGATTGCGTCGGCTCGATAGGAGTAAACCGTACCTACTGAAATGAGTTGCGGGAGGTGCCATTTGCGGTATGGCTGCCGGGGCAGCTTGAGGCGAAGATCACAGAGGCGCGTCCTTGTGAGGATTCTCGAAAGTATTCGGGCGTTTTACTTGTAGGGTACTGTGAAGAGCTGCGACTGCGCAAGCACCGAATCCGACAGGCCGTCCTTGGCGGCAAAGGCCGTGAGCACACCTGACGTGCAGACATCGACGAAGTCGTGGTTGTCCACGCAGCCCGCCGCGCGGGGGTCGGGGCGCGGGGACCCGGCGTCCGAGAGAAGCGGGCGCGAGCCATCGCGGCTGCCTCTCCCGGTGCCAAACGGCGGCTCCTTGATCGGCTGCCCGCCCTCCACGGCGAACTCCTCCGGAGTTGAGTCTCTGCGTGAAAGCCGAAGGTCATGCCTCGTGTTCCCATTAGGGTTTAGGCACGGTGCAGCATAGCAGGGTAGGGTTCTCGAAGGGACCTTGAATTGAATGTGTAGTAGACCTTAGCGTGGGGCGTCACAGACTTGAGCATGACACGAATGACAGCGTTTGGGTCGCCTTCTTCGCCGGTCAGCTTGCCTGACGAGATGAATTGCGGCGGTGCGCAGCGGACAACGAACTCGGGAGACACAGCCACTTCCGAAGGCTGGTGCGCTGCCGAAAACGCAATCTGCCACCCACGAGACGCAGCAACTCACTTTTTTGGCCCCATAGCTGCAACGCGGCCCTTCAGATGGGAAGCGCTGGGTTGGGTGAGGGACCGCTCGGATCACTGCGGTTGAGCTAAGGCGAATCTTGCCGCCGTTATGCACCGACGGACAGCGTGTGGACGGAACAGGCTTGGTGCCATCGACGGTGTAATAGATGCGGGTGTCTGCTGTCGCCGAGGCGACTATCACCGTAAGCTCACCTGATTTGGGCTCCATCGCAGCTGCAATTGCCTCATGCGGTTCCCACGTCTCTCCGAGCTTGATCTGCACCGCCATGGTCTGCAAACTTCAGCGCCGCCCACAGACAAGTGCTCGCAACAAGCAGGGCCACTTGCGTCGATGGCAGTGTCACCTTGCTGCGACGAGTGGCGGCCGTGGGCTCGTCTGGAGCGGAGAAGGTCGGGCGCTTCGCAGTGTGCGCCTTGATGTGCTCAACCAGCTTGGCGTAGGTCCGGAAGGCCGTCTGCCCCGCGCGACGCTGAGGCGCTTAGGAGTGGGCTGCGAATCAGACCTCTGGGCCGTGCGAGTGTGTAGAACGAAGAGCGGTTGGTTCAAAAAGTCAAGGAATGACTTCACGGTACTCTGGGCCTCCGAGGCTTCCATTGCAGAGCTTATGGAAGGCAGAGGGGTTGCTCATGCGGGATTCGGGGGGGGGCACCGCGTCCTTCCGGGCGACCGTTGAATCGAGCATCAGCTGCAGTTTCCTGCGCGCGGCATCGGCCTTGCTCCACGCCTTGCCCGCCTCAGCCACGTCATCTTCAGCACGATGACGCGTGAGGCCACAGCGTTGCAGCTCTGCGGCTAGGCGGCGCGCCTCAGCCTCCAGTTCAAGAGCCACGCCCAAGTCTGCCCCGCCTGCCGTCCGCAGCACATCCATTGAGCCACTGAGCTGCTCCGATGATGTGCGCGCCCGGTTCTCGTCCGCAATTGCCGCGAGAAGGGCGGCCGTGGCCTCCTCCGACTCAGCGCGCGCCTCTGCAGTGGTCCCGCGCGCGTCCTGCAGAGCAAAGAACAGATTGTGCGTGCAGTGCACCGTGTGTGCTCGCAGCGAGCCCTCTTGCTCGGGCGCGATCCGCGCGAGCGCGCGCAACAAGGTGTCTCGTGCCTTGACCACTTCCGGGAGTGTCAGCTGTTCCACCACCGCCTCGGGCAGCTGTGCTCCTCGCAGCATCAAATTGTCCACCTCATCTGCTCGCCCCTCAACCAGCGCCTCTGCAAGCTGCTGCTCCTGTTGCACCCGCTGCTCCCCACCACTCGAGTCTCCCACCGCCTCGCGTCCCTCAAGAATTTGCTGCCAGTCCGCATCACTCCACAGTCGCGAGTGCTCGGGCTCCCGAAGCATCGTGAACTTGACACGCGACGTGCAAGACGCAGTAACAGCTACCCAGCCCCCACCGAGCACTCCAACCTTCACCCGCTTGGCAAACGTCCCGTTTACGTAAAAGGACACCTCTCCATGATCTACGTCTGCCCGCACTCCAATCACGTCACCGTCAAACACTTGCGCGTCGTGCTGTAGGGCCCGTCGCCCATGCGCCCCAACAGCGAGCGTTGGTGGCTGCACCACGATGCTCCCCGGCGTCCCCTCGGAATGGTTGGAAAACATCGCGGCCCACAATGCTCCCTTGCGTTGGTCTCCCAGTTCCGTCCCAAGCGTTAGCGGCTGCACGCTCCGCGCCGAATCAGCTCCAAGGAATCGCACGGGTGGAACTTAGAATCAGTTCATGGTTGGACAAGGCGGACATACCTGGGAGTTGAAGGCCTCTCCCCCCGCCTGGATGTCCACATCCATAGGAAAGTTCTTTTCACCTACACCTACCATCCACCTGCCAGCCAGCACGTCCGGCTCCTCAGGTTCTCTAGGACGACCTCGGGATGTGTCGTGGCAACCGCGGAGCAGATCAGCAGAAAAAGCATTCCACGCATGCAAGAAAGAGGGTTGTAAACCGTACCCTCCCGCGAGCTGATTGACTTGCACTGGGCCGTTTGAGTGAGAATTGATGCGCACGGCAAAGTAGTGGACGCCAGAGTCGAACGTGCGCTCGCCGAGTGCGCTTGCCCATTTTCCTGAGAATTCCTCACGCAGAACGCATGAGGACTCTTTCAATCGGAAGATAAAACGCCTGCAAAGAGGCCGAGGTGTGAGGGCCTCCCTTTGAGTATAACACGGTAGTCATGCGGCATATTGAGGTGCGGGGCGTTGGCTGGCATCTCGTTTCAGGGAGGAGCCGTTTTTGGCATGCAGCAACGTACCCAGCCCTGTCGCCCTTGACGACGTTCCACATGCCGTCCCCATCGCGCGGCGGAGGACCTTCGTCCACATCCCGCCCAAGATCCTCTTCAGCTTCCCCCTCCGTCTCGCCCATCCAGCCTGGATGGGCCAGGCTTCTGCGTTTTTTTTGGTTTGTGGTCAAACTGGAACGAAAGGATCCGCGCGGTTCTCGCAGGCCCTTTGCAAGCAAGTCGCGTGTCCAATTTACTTGTCAACGTTGCTGCGCTAGCAGCCTGCCTACAGCAACGGCGAGTTGTAGAGCGGGCCTTAGGTCTTCGATGCGCTGCTGCTTAGCGTGCGAACCTGAGCGAGAGCATCCTGGGCCTCCTCGTCTGCTGGATCTGCGGCTAGCACCTTGAGCATTGCGCCCTCAGCAGCTTCAAAATCCCCGCGGACTTTCCACAGGAAACGCCCATAAGTGTACCACGTGTCCAGATCGTTTGGGTCCTTGTGCAGCTGCTCCTCGTACATGGTCTCCATCGCATCATGGCCAATCAGGCCCGATAGCATCTCCATCCCATCGTCCCCGTGAAACAGCTCCTAGTCCAAGATGCGGCCAAACCACAGCCGCGCATCAGGGGCCGCCCGCGACTCTAAATGCCGACAAGTTACTGGCCTGCGCTACAGGAACAGCAGGGCTTGCATGGGTAACGAAACAAATACCAGGTTGGGGAAGAGCAAAGTTCGGGAGTGGCTGGTACCTTGTGGATGAAGAAGCTGCGGCCCTTGGCCTTGAATGTGGAAAACGGTGAGGGACTCGGAGAAACGTCCTGCCCCCAAAGTCACAGCCGAACCAGCCTCAGGCCCGGGCCAGTCAAACAAGAAGCGCATTTTGTCAATCTTAATCTGATCCAGTGTGCATGGACAGAATCAAGTACCGCTGCTGTGAAGCGAGTGGTCTGAATGCCCCCAGTTAGAAGGGGCGTGTCTGCTTCAAAGGACTTGTCGGCGAGACGACGGAGCGAGATCACATAAGGGGAGGTGATCATGTGCAGTAAACCGGTGGTCGACGCGCCAAAGAAGATAATCCCCCCTGCGGATCTCAGATTTCAATAGCCTGCACGAGCGCGTCTGAACTCTCAGGCAGCCCGCTGTAACAGCCCTCGGCCCTCAAGGTTGAATGCGGGGGCAACGAAATCTCCGCGCCGCTGGAAATTGTCGGAGAAATCGTCGGGCACCGCATCACCAAAGCTGGAAATTTGGTAGGCAAGTGTTGCCCGCGACACTTGCGGCGGTGGAAATGGGCTGAGAGGGCGGGGGGGGGTGGTGGGCAGAGCGAAACCAGCCATGCCGTACTGCATCACTGTCGGCGCCGCTTCGCCGAGTACGAGCAGCGGCCCACCGAGCGAGGTAAACCTGCACAGAAAGACAAGTCGAAAAATGTCATTAATCTGCGTCCTTTGCAGCCTCATTCACTTGCCGTGCCCCTACAGTGAGCTCGCTGAAAGCATTGCTCAGAGATTTCGACTGCGCAAGTCCTCTTCGACTCTTCGACCGCAACTACAAGCTAATACACAGAGCAGTCATCAAGCCATGATTTCAAATGTACTTGGGCGGGTCACGCACACAAGAGAAAATAAAGACATGATTTTGACGCGCTTCACGCCGACTGCGAAAGCCCCCTGGTAGACGAACCCGGCGTCCACGGCCGTAAACTCATGCGCTGCGAGGTATGCATCCACTGCACTCTCTTTCCCCACAGGCCAGCTGATCTGCTGCAGCCCCTTATCATTCAGTCCCATAAATGCACCGGGGACCTCCGCGATGAGGTCCTTCTCGAGGATCTTCATAGTCGCCTCGAGAGCAATCAGGTATCGCTGCTCGCGATTGATCTTCACTGTGTGCGCCTCAACATCACCACCGAGTTTGAGGAAAACAGCCTCCTCTTGAAGCTCTGCTTTGGATTTCTTCGTCGCCCCCGCACTCTCGCTCATCCGCCGGAGCCCTGTAGCAACCGCGGGAGCAATCGCTGCGCCGCAGGCAAGTCGCATCTCAAACATGCCCCTGGCCGTCACGCGGAGTGTTGAGGCCGGCAAGAAAGGAAGGACAGGGCGGACGACGAATGCACGGGTCATAGTCCAAGGTTGTCTTTTCGCTGCGACCCTCATGACTGCTCGCGCCAACGCACCCCGTGAACCAAGTGCTGCCATCCCCTCTTACCACGGAAAAGCTCCGCCGCTGTGGGCCCTCGTCTAGTTGAAATCGTCTTAGAGAGAGAGTAGTAGAGGGTGTATGGGGAAGAGGCCGATAGGGCCCCCCTATTAGATTAAGCGAATTTGTTACTGGCCCGCAGGAACAGGAAACGATGTCGGGGGGCGGCCGCAGCGCCTTCCTCTCGGCGCGGCTGCGTGCTCAAGAGACCGCTTTCACTCGCGATCAAGATCTTCATGCCTACAAGAGCATCCGAGACGCACTGAAAGGCACTGGTCAGCTCGAAGCTGCCCGCGAGCGTGTTGAGAAGGTCACTCCCTGCTGGACTATCCACGCCCCATCGCGGGCCTATTGCCCCACCTCACGACGCGTTTTGCCGCGATGCGGCCAGTCAGAACAGAATCATAGTACCAGATATTCTTCTGGGAATGCAATCAGAATCGCGTGGCTCCGTGTGGCATCTGGTGCGGCGGTGCGCGGGTGCTATTGAGACCCACGTGGAAATGCACTTGTGCAGGCACTGGCTAGAGAGTCGGAAGGCGTTGACGTCCTCGCTGAGGTCTGCCATTCTTCCTCTCACTTTTGCCAAAAGATGCGACCTTGTGACTGGGCTTCCTTGGCCCTGCAGCAACATGGCGCTCCTTGTTGCGTCTGAGGCGAACCTGTCCGGCTTTTGCTAGTGCTGACAAAACGAGGCTATGGGCTCGAGCGCAGGTGAGCGCGGCACGCGCCATGGCAGCCTTCAAAGAGGAGGATCTTCCTGAGGTCCCGATCACTATCCGGCCCATGCGGTAGAGCTTCCCCACCCAAAAATATCTCCCAGAACTCTTGTGCCCGCTGCACCTAGCCGAGCTACGACTAATTTTCTCGAGCCCCAGATACGCTCCGACCAAGCTAATGAACGAGGCAGAAGAGTTCATGAAGCATGTTCAGCCTCCAAAGCCCAACTCTACGTTCCAGGTGCAACTTTAATTCGCTGGCAATGTTTCCCACGAGCCTCTTGAACATCGAGTCGCGGGCTTGACAAGAAAGTGTAATTCACAAACCAGATTGCGACCGGATCCTACAGCACGATCACGCGCGGGCGATATGAGTATCTCAACGATTTCATGAAGAGCATGGAGGTGCAGCCGGAGGAGCGGCGGCCGATGACTCAGCGGGAGATCTACAAGGCCCAAAAACAGTTCCATGCGACGAAGGGGAATGCATGGCCCCACCCAAGTCCCGCTGTGTGATCACACCCATTCATGTCTTGCAACGTTGACAGAATGGCGGCAAAAATTGATTTATATGGTGTGGTTGGCGGCGCCCAGACGGCATACATCGCGGGTGCTTTCGCGGCTGGAACGGCGCTCTGTTGCGGCGCTGCGGCGATTTCGTGGTACTTGACGAAACAGACCATGGGCGTCAAAGACGTGTGCTCCTGCCCTCTCTTGTAGGGCCTACCCGCAGACTGTCCTTCTGGTGTTACGTGCTGGCTTTGCTGTGACCAGTGCGTTGGCCGCAGCACAAGGAATATGCGGAAAAGATGCGACGGGATCTGCCCCAGACGACTGAAGTGATCCAGAAGAGTGCTGTTGGCGGGACAATTCAACGTATGAAGAGCGGGCTGCAGGACCAGCTCGACAAGTCGGAGGGATTCCAAAACTTCAAGCGTCGTAATGTAGCACGCCCTCCCACACAGCAACTGTTGCCCTTGTGCCGAACTACACCTGTTCTTGTCGATAAAACCTTGCAAGGAGCGCTGACGAAACCCGTTTATGCGACAGACCTTTGAGGGAATGACGACAAAGAGGACTAACTCAGGGTCAGTTCCAAATGCACCACCGCCAGTGCAAACAGATGCGACTAAGCCTTCATGAGACGTGCCCGTGTCCAGGGAGATGAGGGTGTAGATCACACGTTAGGTCGTGCCAATGAACTGCCCGTCTCGACACATGCTCCAGATAGCTGAGCGCAGATTGCCCCGTGATGCCTGCTGCATGACTCCACTCGTGATAGGATATAGCTGCCTCGTCTCGGAATAGGATATACTTTCCGCGGCACGCTAAGGCAAGAAAGACACCGCTTTGCTCCCAAGGCTTCGTTGTTCATTTACACACCCGGATCAGCAAAGCTGTGCCGTCCTGTGGTGTTCTGGGAACGAAAACCGGACGCACTAGTCTACGTGACGTTCATTTGCTCACGCTTTCATACCAGTGCCCTTTGCGCCCGCCGGTGGCGTCCATGGGCTCGGATTCTTCCAAGGAGCTGGGTTCTTCCAGCCCTTGGCAACGTCCGTCATCTTGATCTTCTGGCCTGTGACTGGGTGCCACGGGTTCGCGTTCTTCCACGGATTGTAGTTGATCCACGGGTTCGCGTTGTGCCACCACTGGCCAACAGGATTCTTCCACGGATTGCGATTCTTCCATGGGAGCCAGACGTGCGGGTCGCGGAGGAGCCGCATCACTTGACCGCGCATGTGGCGCGTGCCCATCATCTGCGCCGCGCACAGCGGGATAACGGCTGCGACGAGCGGGATAGAGTTGCGGGTCGCCGGAAGCGAGTCGTAGTTGACTTCCTCGGGATTCATCTGAACAGGCTGGCCCTCTGCCATCTCACTGGGTGTCAAGCTTCAGAAAGTGTCCCAAGCTGTGCACAAGGCGGCTGCAGTAGCGTGCGGACAGGCAAAAGCTGTCCAGCTATGCGCGGGCGATGTCGAAGTACGCTGCCCTGGTGTAGGCACGTCGAGAGAAACACGGGGGTCGCGGAAGCGCTCGGCTCTGCGCGTGTCCGCTGAAGAGAGAGGTGCGTTCAGGTTTGTCCTGGGGGGGCGAGGCGGATTTATCGGGGTCGGTGGCTGCGTGTCCGCGAGACACTGTATTTTCGCAAAATGGGGTCGGCCATCATTCCCGTACACACATCCTCATCCCTCAGAGGATAAATGTGAAGTTCCCAGCGAACCATTTTTTGTTACTCCGGTACATTCGTCCTCCATTTACGCCTCTCCGCACGGAGCTTTCAAAGAAATGTCAAAAGTGAAATCTGAAGTTCACTTTCGATTCGTGGGCAGATTCGCTTGAAAAGGGGCGCTGAAGACGGATCACTGTGGCAGAAGTAGCTTGGGGGGCGGGGGGGGCAGGGACGAATCATATCCCCCCGCAACAGCCTCACCATGCGCTCTGCGCTGAATCATTCTTCATGGTGCGCATATCGGCAGCCGACGCGTGTACTTTCCCCCGGTGCTGCTTCTCGTCGCCCTCACGCCGTCGTCGCAGCGCGTGGCCTCCTGTCGCAAGAGCTGCGGGCCGTCGCTATTCGAATCCGGGAATCGACCTCATGGGCTATGTCAAGCCCATTTAATGCCGTGATTGGTCGCAGGATGTTCGCGGCCCCCCCCCGCGGCGAGGAAAGGTCAACGGCTCAGTCCTCCACGTACCCGGGGAGAGCAAGGATCAAACGCGACTTTCAGTCAGAGCAGCAACTCAAAAACTTTGACGAGCGCAAATCGTCCCAATTTGATGGTCTACAACTGCTCGACTACAACAAGGCCATGATCGCATGTGCCCGCTCCTCGGATGCTGAGCGTGCGTCCCTCATCCGTTCCGCGATAGCGCTTTTAGCATATCCCACGATGCCACTGAGCCCCAAACTTGTCGCGCCACAAGAGCGACCTACCAACTCTGCACGTCTTCTAATATGACTGTTGCAGCTGACCCAGGGTGTGGTGGCAGGTGCGATGGAGCTGTTTGCAGAGGCGGACACGCGCTTCGGTTGCGACTCGTACTCGTTCCAGGCGCTGGCGCATGCGCTCGTAAGGTGCGGCCGAATCGAAGAGGCGATGGCTCTTCTCGACGAAATTCGGGCCCGAACCAAAGAGGAGCCGCATCCAATCGTCTATGACACTGTTCTTCACGGAGCAGTGACAGCTGGCAACATGGAGGCCGCCCTTCGAGTTATGGTGCAGCGTCGTGAAAAGAACATCGACTGGATGCAGATGACACTCATCGCGTCACTACGCCTCGCAGCGAAAGAGGGTATAACACCTGCTGTATTTACAGCATGGAATGAGAGCGTTGCGAAGCTCCGCGCGAGTAAGACCAAGATAGGGTGGCGCCCACTTGCGGCTCTTGCAGTCGCTCTTGCCAAGACTGGCCAGCCGGTGCAGGCAGGACACGTGCTGCGCTGTCTGGCGGATGCGTGCAAGACGGGGTCAAATCTTGATGCCCTTGATGACCATCTGTTGGATCGTGCCATTGATGTGCCGCAGATAGCTCAAACGACTGCGAGTACCGCAAGGTTGAATGCTCCAGTGGCTCAAGATCTGCAAGTGGCGCACATCCAGGGGGAATCAGAGGCGCGGGCGGACGCACAGACTCTTCGGAAGGTGTCAACGCAACGTGACGGTTTTCTCCTGCAGTGGGCGGCCGAAGCGACCCTTGCAGCATTTTCGCGGGCCGGGGATGCAAAGGGGGCTCGCGAGAGCTTTGAGTGGATCAAAGCTGAGCCGCCGCGCGGCGAGGGTGTTGAGGAAACGGAAGCTATGTATAGGGCGCTAATTCGTGGACTTGTAGACGAAAAGAGCGGGGATGAGCAGCGGCAGCGCCCTGACTTGCTCAACACCGGAGGCTGGGGCGCGTCTGCGGCCAAGGCCGAGGTGGTAGAGAAGGTGGAGCGCGAGCTTCGGATGAGAATGACCGGTGACAAGGGTCGGCGCGATACAAACCTCGGCGTGGAAACATTCAACAAGCTGCTGCACGAGGCCGCGCGAATCGGAGGACCAGAGGCAGCATTTCTTGTGTGGCAACGGCTTGAGAATCAAGGCTGGCGGCCAGATCTCGTGTCCTACAACACTCTCCTCACGTCGCACGCGCGCATACAGAACCCGAGGGGTGCCTGGGCTGTCTACGACGAGATGAGACATGTCGGAGTACCACCCGATGAGGTCACGTGGGTGTCCCTGCTCAATGCGCATTCGCGCCCGAAGAACGGGACAGCTGACCCCCGCGTTTATGACGCGGTGCGCGAGATGGAGGTTGCAGGCATGAGACCAACGGTCTCCCCCGCCTGATTGCACTAGACCCATTCCCACGCCCCTGCATCTTGACGCAATCGACTCATACCCGGCCCTCGGCTTACTCATTCTCCTTGACTCCAACCAGGAAAAAACGGCAACAGCACTGATCCGAGTGCTTGGGCATCTGGGCGAGGCGCGTGAAGCGCGGAGGGTGCTGGATGATTTTCGGACAAGGGGCGGGCACTGCACTCAGTGGATGTACGATGCGCTGATGGACGCGCAGGCAAACTCTTTGGAAAGTGATGGCGGTGGACTGCCGAATGCCGTGGCCACGCTGCGCGAAATGAGCCTGCTCGGTCTAGATACGACTCGCAACGCCCTCAATATCGTCATCGCAGCATGCCGCCGCCGCGACCACCAGGCGAGCGTTCTTGACCCTGCTGCTGACTCATTTCCCGCCTGGCGTGCCCAGTCGCTCAGTCACGTGCATGATTTGGGGCAGGTTGTGGACGGTGAGCTGCGCTCAGGGTCCTTCTTCCTCGCGTTTGCTCTGAGCGTCCCTGGATGCCAGCCCCGCCCCGATGGCTTCAACAACCTCCTCAAGATTGCGGTGAGGCCCGTCGGTGTCAGAAGCGTGCTCTCTCTGCGAATCAGCGCGCAGTCCTTTGGAATAAGATGGATTTGGTGTGGGTGGGCAGATGGAGCATTCCGGGATCGAGGGCTCGATTACTGAAGCGCTTCTTGTCCTTCGAGATATGGTAGCCTATGGTGTCCCTGCAAATGAGAAGTACGCGTCCAATAACTCTCCAATTTTCCCTCTCCCAACATTACATGCTCCAACATGGTTCTGCTGCGCCTGGCATCAGATAGCTATGCGCTGATGGGGGGTCTCTTACTTGCATCTTGGGCGGCAGTACATTCAAGACGATCCTGCTCACCGCGCAAGGGTCACTCACTACAGTCCGCCAGGAGCAGCGACTTCTGCATGCGTGCCTCGACGCTGGTGCCCGGCCGCGTGAATCTCTGGTTGAGAGCCTGATTCAGCAGTCACTGCACGAGGAGCGGCCTCGCGACGCAGTATGGATGCTGGGTATGGCTCTGCAGTTCCACCTGCTATCGCCGCATCGGGTGCTCCATGCACAGAAGGACTGTCTTGCTGCTCTATCTAACGCTGATAATGAGAAACGGGCACTTCGGGGGCGTGGCGAATACGCAGACGAGGGGTATTGGGAATCTCAAGGTCTGGAGGATATTAAGTGGGACGATCATGAGCAAAGAGGTGGAGGCGAAGTAGGGTACAGCGCAAGGCAGAGCATGTCTCGCCAGGAGAAGTTGGCAGACGTGCTAGAACGCATACGGCTCGACGCTCTGACACTCATTGCCAACAAACGGAGCGCACAAAGAGGAATCCGGAGGCATCCGAAAAAGGTCAATACACCGGATGTGAATAGGCCAACCACGTAGGATTGAAGCAGCGCCAGAGGCGCGAGTTAGAGAGAGGCATGGCATAAAATCCAAGCCATCGCGCTGGACGAGAGGTTGATGTTTTGGCGCGCGGCGGGCCACGCCGCGCGGGGGGGGCGCGGGGGGGGGG
>Ga0209335_10004332_pt1 | contig 13583 bp, 3 predicted proteins | sample COG_09_FD_184753 | JGI IMG/M metagenome (GOLD analysis project Ga0209335, IMG submission 184753) | Pelagic Microbial community sample from North Sea - COGITO 998_met_09 (SPAdes) (version 2) | ecosystem: Environmental > Aquatic > Marine > Neritic zone/Coastal water | place: Helgoland, sampling...
GGTTTTGAAGGGACATTTGGGACAAAAGTTTTTTTGACCATGTCTTTCGGAAGGATGGAATACTTGTCCTGCAAGCCGTTCTCTTCGGAGTGCCTGTACAGCTGCTCGATGGCGATATTAAGTTTGCCATGAGCATCACCAAGTAGCAGAGTATCCCTATAAAATTCTTGCCGGAGAATGTTTGCTTCAGTGCCAAGCAGAGAGGCGGTTCTCGGTAAAATTTCAGTGGGGACATGGTGGCAGCGGAGGTATCCCGACAGGTTTTGCGGGTCAATGACGTGCGCAAAGCTACCTGTCTTGTACTTCTCTGTCCTGGTTTTGCCTTTGATGGTCGCACCTTCAACCTTTTTGGCCTTCGGTTTGTAGTATTCCTTGACCGATAGTACCATGGTTTGGGTGATAGGCACATAGCTTTTGATCGCATCGAAAGCCTGTGTAGGCAAGGATTTGATATCTTCGCTGTTGAGGCTGTCCATCTGACCCCACTCATTAACGAAATGGTGGGCGTAGTCTTGAGAGGGAAGAGGTCCCATGTTTTTGAAGTTAGGGATAACTTGTTTTAGTAGATCCTCCTTCCGGTTCCTGACTACGAGCTGGTGCTTTCGTTGGGCTATAAGGGCCGCAAGTTCTGCAGTAGGGGTGAGAGGATTTCCTTGATGGAGTCGTCGAAGCGCCAAATCTTTTTGCTTCGTGACTTCAGGATCCTCCTTGGCTTTTGTGCGGAAGTCGACAGGCTTGGCTTCGCCTACCATATGTTGACGGTACGCTTGCTTTAGGTCGAACACAGCTAGGCCCTTCCCCTTTTCGGACTGAGTAAGCGCGTCACTGATGGACCTTAGGCTCGAGCCCAAGACTTCATCAATTCCTGCAGCGAACTCTTGTGGAGTTTGATCGTACTCGGTAATGTCTCCATTCCTTTTAACACGGGCGAGCCTCCTGACTGTTCTTTCGATCCTTTTGGCGTTAGCCAAAATAGCGTCGAACATTTCATGATGGTTCACCATTTGCTTGTAGTGGAATTTGCTAAGCTGGGCATTGGAATTTCGCATGACGCATAATTCTTCTGCCAGCTGGTGGGTAGCGTTGCAATCTTCGGCGGAGGATTTTGCGAAGTCGAGAATGGTGGAGGCCATGTCTCTGACTTTTTTCTTTAAAGCCTGATTGTCTGCTTGGAGATCAAGGGAACGGCATCCCATATGTGCAGCATTTAAGCGTGCGCTGTGAGCGCCGTCCGAGATTTTAAGATGAGACTTTGCTCTGTCAGTCAGGATTTCACGAATATCGTCGTACATCCTGAACCTGCTGCCTCTTTCATTTTCAGAAGCCAGGTCGTGAAGAAGCTTGACGACTTGGTCTAATTCGGCTATGATTAACTCGCGCTCCCGTTCAGCTGCAGTTGGGGCTGCTGCGTATAGACCGGTTAGCGTGGGAAAATCGTGATGGACCGTGAGCAAATTGTGGTAAGTGGAGAGCAAGCCCTTGTTGGTCTCCCTGGTAGGGTTGACAGCAAGTTCGGCAAGTACTTCCAATGCTCTGGCCAGATGTGTTTGCTCGAGAAGGGCAGAGCACATCTTGGCCTCAGTGCTATCTGGGTCCTCCACTGGAACTTCGAGCGATCGTGCAAGGGGTTTTTTAAGTCCCTTACATTGCTTCTCAATATTTTCATGAAGCTCAACCTTGCGTCGTAGTGATTCAAGCTCCGGTACGGAGATGAGTACGAACTTTTCGGCGACTCCTTTTGGAAGCGGGATGACCGTATCCAGAGCGAAGAAACCTTCGCCACTGACCTGGCTCTCCTGGTTCCAGTTGCAATATTGGACACCCGTGCCTAGCTTGCCACTTAGCAAATCGGCAGCGTAGGGTTTGTCCAGCAATCCGCGGGATATGATATAATCCGTGGCGATGCCATTGCAGTTGAATTTGTCGTGTTTGAAAAACGATTTAATTCCTTCTTCGCTGTTATAATCTACTATGCCTTCGAATGACGCCTGAGCGTCAAGCATTACGGCAGTGAGTTGAGCATAACCCCACTCAGTGGCAGGTTTAGCGAGATCTCTGTCAGTCCCAAGCATATTGCATGCGAGGTACGCGACATTTGCGATCTTTTCTTTCTCAATGGTTTGATCGCCACCGGAATCTTGCTCTTCCAGGTTAGACTGGGTAGAAGCTTGTTCCGGGGCTTTCTGGCCATCGTTGGCTTGGTCGACATCATGAACGAGAGAGGGGGCGGCAGCGCCGCCTTCCCCTTCGCTATTGTAGTCGACCAGATCATCATACTCATCGACCGTCTCCACTGCATTCCCTTCGGGGGAGTGTACAGCGGTTTGGGCCTTGATGGCTTTCTCTCCCTCAGTGTCCGAAGACATACTGGGGTTGTTGTGTATACGTGTGCCGACGGAGTCGGTGATGCGCGTATATACGGTGGTCAGAGGACGTAGGCTTGCAGTGCGCCGACGAGGTCGGTGATGCACTGAAAGCTTAGTCTTGGGTCAGAGGACACACTCCTTCAAACGTGCCGACGGTGTCGGTGATACGATGAGAAGAGTATGTCTTGAGGGGGGGTGTACACCTCAGCGTAACCTGAAATGAATCAGGTATCACTGCAGTGATATGCCGGTGAGGGCGGTAGTTGTATGAACTATCTTTTAAAAAGATGTCAGAAATCAAGCTACGGTGGGTGTATACATAAGGGGGGTGAGCACGGTGTGCTCGGCAGTATATATAAGGAGAGAGAAGAAGAGAGATAAGTGTGAGGAGTGTGGGAGGACTATGTCCAGATCCACAAACCATCACGGGTTATTATTGGATAAGTTATAAATCTATTTACGCGAATGATGAGGCATTTGGCTTAGCGGGCCAAATCGCCCCATTGACTCATTCTATCATAAATCGGGCAGCTCCGGGCTTAGCGGGCCCGTAGCTCCAGCGCCTGGCCCGCCGGCTTAGGGCCTCTAAGCCAGCGGCTACAGCGAGACATATACGGGTACAAGACAGCGCCTGTAGGGACAAATGGCCCTAGACTACAGGGCTATCAGGGTGACTCAGGCGCGGGCCTGGCAGGCTGGCTAGGCCGCTCCAGGGCGCGCCCATCACTGGGCTGTTAAGCCCCACAGCACCTATCTTCTGACATGCCCCTCGTTCCAGATAATTCGGTAATTATCGCAGGGCGTAATCTAAGATAGTTGTAAGGGGCGCGATTTCCCTTATAGCTATTAACGGTGCCCTATCCAGAAACATAGCCCTAGAGCACCTCACTACTGTATATCCGCTTCAGGAAATCTTAGCTCCTTCCGCATCTTCATCCACTAGGAAACTAGTCTGAATCTTAGCCCGACTAGCCCTACCTTACTGTACCCTATCCAGAATCATAGCCCTAGAGTACAGCTCGAACTCGCACACACCCACTTGCAGTTATTACATCGATAAATTAATTTAATTTTTACATCGTAGCTATTTTGTAACGGCCATTGGGTGACCGGACCAACACGGTCCTCATCCTACGCTGAATCATCGCCGGCGCAGGGAACCAGGCATGCTTCTTCGCATGTAACTCCTGGCTCTCCGGGAATCGTAGCCCCTAAAATCGGGGATCTTGGCCCCTAATGGTATTCTAAAACTTCTTCCTCCACTTTTGGAGTCTGAAGACGTTACTTTTGGGGCGAACTGCTTAGAACAGACAGGCACCCCTGGCATTGGCATATTTCCTCATTAGATCTGAGAAATAGCACTGGTGCCACTGACTTTTCCACCGCCACATCTGGGGTGGTTTCGTGGCTCGTGCCTAGCGCAACTGCGAGTGCAATTGACTTGTCGCTAAGGCGGCCTTCGGCGTTGAGAACTATGCCCCTAAGCAGGATAGTCTCGAACAGCTCTTCATTTGGCACTGGCCCTTCCCAGACTTGGAGGTCTTGGTTGGGATACGGTGCTTTGCTGGTGGCTTTGCCATGGTCTTTTCCATTGGGCACGGTCCACGCTCTCTTAAAATGCACATCGCGCAATCTGTTAGCTTTGCTTTCGCTGCTTTCAGTGGCGTAATTGGCAAGAGGCGGCGCCGGTGTGATATAGTACCGTAACCGTACCGACTCGGGTAGCCTACGGTACACCTCGGCTATAAACCAGCCCTGGTCACCTGGGGAGTCGTTGCATATGACCAACTCACCAGGTTCTAAGGGCGGATCCCCCTTCCTGTACTTAGACGGGCCTTGTTTGTGGCTGTTGTCAGTAGGATCGAATTCGTTGGGGTCAGCGGGCATGTGTTTGGCAGGTACGATCATGGAGATGTCCCTGGTAAACTCTCTGCCTTCGTATGAGATTGTGTACTGCCTTTCTCTATTTTTAACCTTGCTTTTGATAGTGGCAGGGCCGTGATAGAACGACAGGTGCTTTCTCTTGCGGCCTTTCCTTTTCACTTCCTCTTGTGAAGGGGGTTTGTAAAAATATACAGACTGGCCGTCTTGTAGTAAATTGACGTCGTTTTTCTTGTTTGCCGAGTTGAGATTCTCGGAATTCATGCGACGGTGCCATTCTGAATTGGCTTGGGCTATTTGGGCAAACTCGTGAGCAATTTCTATTACTTTTTTTGGTAAGCCTTTTTCCCACAGCTTGGCTGCGTCCGTACTCATGCCCTCTTCGGCATCGAATTGTAACCTCGGTAGGTCCATTCGGGCTTCCGAAATGGTCCTGGCTTTTAAACCGTGGCCAGCTTGGAATGGTGACATTTCTATGACCGAATTGTACGTGACATTGTGAGCGAAACTGATACATTGCAAGTATTCTTTTATGTTTTTATATTCTGAATCGCTTGCAACGCGTAGCATGTGCCCTATGGTTTGGTTTACCCGTTCTACGATGGCATTGCCCCTAGCATTATGACCTCCTGTGGTAATTTGTGTTACCCCAAGGTAGGCATTCATCGCTGAGACTACGCCATCTACAAATTCGGGTGCTTCGTCACTTCGAAGTGTGAGGGGCACGCCTTTTGTAAACACTAGGCCGGATAGTAAGGCTTTGGCTACGCCTTCTTGTTTACGGTCTTTTAGGAACCAAAGTAAGACTTCTCTGGTAACTAGATCTATGGCTACTAATATTTCACCATTTTTGTGGCCATAAAAATCTATTCCGTAGTTTTGCCTTGGAAGCGGCAGATCTGTCTGCCGGACTGCCTGGAAGTCCGCATTTAGGTTCCGTCGGCGGACCTGGGCGGCTTGGCAATCAGGGCAAGACTGTACAGTTTCTATGATCTGTTTTTTCATTTTAGGCCAGTAGTACCTCTGCTGTAATGCATGGAGCACCCGCGGTGCCCCCACATGCAAGACAGTTAGGTGCTCTTGCTTAATTAACCTATCCCTTTGTGACACGGGCACTATGATTAATAATTTGCCGTTTTTTGTTTCGACTGCTTTGAGTTTTGCAGGATATCCTTTTCGGCCATACATGACAACTTTGCCTCCTTCGGGAGGTTCGATATTGTGCTGATGGCCGACCCATTTACTGTACGGGTCCGGTGGTGGGCTCCCTACGAAGGATTGCGTGCCTTTCGTGGGGACGCCGTGTTTGCACCCTATTGGTTTTACGGTAGTGGGTTTCTTTGCTTGAGGTTTACTGGCTTTTGTGGCCTGTGCCCTCGTCACAGCGTAGCAAATTGCTGAAACCTCTGGGGTAACTGCCCCGTCCTTCATCAAGGCGTCCAAAGACATTAGAGATTTATCTACGAAGTCTAGGTAGTCTTGGCTGGGATCGGGGAATTGGGACTCCCCAGATTCGATAACAGTCTTTTCCTCACTTTGTTGTGAAAATAATACAAGGGAGGGTTTCTCGAGAAGTGTGTGCTCAGGGTGGCTGACAAGCCACGCTAGCGATAAAGGGGATATGATAATGCACGGCATTTGTTTCCTCCTTTTTCTGACTTCTTCGTCGACCTTGCCGTTGGCTCCACGATCGATTTCCTGTAGTAGGTCTATCGGGACTAGGGCCGCAAATGGTCGGTTGAGCTTGATGAGACTAGCAATTTTGTGAGTTATTTTGTCAGCAAATGGGGCCAAGATTACAAAATCACATGGTCCGGCGGCATCCGCCCGAACTATGCTTATTGGGTTTCTTGGCTTCCTCCATCTCTGAACTATGCGAGCTGCAAGAACGGTGTCCTTTTCTGCGTTGACTCGGATGTTGGGCAGTTCCTTAACCGATGTAGGTAAGTTCTCTAGGAGAATATCTAAAACGGCCGGTAGCTGCAGCCTGTAGAATCCTTGGCCTCTGGGCAGCCGGCTTAATGCATCGGCTAGCCCGTGGGGCGGACTCAAATGAGCCCCAGCTTTGTATAGGGTTTGAACCATGTCGGCGAGATCTTGTGTCTCGTGTATTCGCCACGATGACAAACGCCCTTTATTGCTGAGGCTGCCCTTGTACGTAGACGGTGCATGATCGGTGTAGATCGTGGTGCCGGCGTTGACGTCTTGGGTTTCAATTAAGTTACGAAAGTGTTCTAGGCAAAGTAACCTGGCCAGTGCTTCTCGGTAGAAGCATGGCAGCTCCCTTTCGTGGGCGGTCCAGGCCTTGGACATCCACTCCACTACTCTTTTGGGTTCTTTGCTCAGAAGCCGATGTCGGCCTTCGTCTTCGTGTTGCATGTCGGTTGGTTCGTCTGCGTACTGATATGCACACGCACCCCAACCGTACTCACAAGCGTCTACTTCAATGAACAATCTGCGTCCGGACACCTTATTCCAGAGGAACAGGTTCTCGTTCAGCATCATGCTCTTGAGACGATTAAACGATATGTCATAGGCTGTTCCCGCCAGCCAGGGCTTGGGAAAGACAACCTTGTCTCTGGTTAATTCGTGCAGCGGAGCCGCTACTAAACCGTAATATTGACAGTAGTGTGCCATTTGTTGTGTACAGCCCAGGAAAGCCTTGACATTGGTCACGCTTTCTGGGATGGCACAGTTCCTGATTGGATCTAGGTTTTCATCCTTGGGCCTAGTTTGATCCTTGGATATGGTGTAGTTGTGAAAGCTGATTTCCGTTACACCAAAGATCATTTTGCTGGCCTTTACCTGTATGCCAGCCTTCTGGAAACAGATGACAATGGCTTTCAGTAAATCAAAGAGTTCTTCCAAAGTATCCGCACCCGCCGCTACGTCATCAGCGAAGGTAGCGTAGCGGTGGCGGAGTTCCTTAGGAAGATACCGATCGAAAGCCCGGTAGTAAGCAGTTTGCTGCACTGTAGATGCGGGTCTGGTACCCATCGTTAGACGATCCCACGCAAACACACCTTCGTGTGTCTGGAATGCGGTCATTCGACGGGACTCGTCATCGAGTGGTATCGACCAGTACGCATTGGCAGCATCCACTTTGAGGAAGTACTTGTAGTGATGTAGCTTCTTAATCTCGTTTAGGGCTAACGGTAAAGTACTAGGTGTTGGTTTGAGGCACTCATTAATTAGAGCGTTCATAGTGACCCGGTACGACGTAGGATCCGCGCTTTTAAGGGCACCGGGATCTCTTTTGGGCACTATCACTAGCCGACTGAGGCACCTGGGGTTGTCGCATCGCGACACTACCGGGGTGCTTCTGACGAAGTGCTCTAGTACCTTCTGTGTGGCCGGTTTACCGTGGTAGTACATAGCCTTAATTGACGGTAACGGCCGTGGGTTGCGTCCCGTAGTATATTCGTCTCTAAGTTCGAATTTATAAGGACGGTCCACAAACTCAGTCATGATCCGAGGGGCTCCATTTTTGGTGGGGAAAACTTTGTCTTCTCCTACATATGTTTTTAGCCAATCGGTTACTTGTATTTTTAACGGAGGCGGTACTGGTGGCCCGTACTCCATGGCTTCGAGGCTCCACTTGCTAACTCGAACACCATCTACAAGCGTCATGTCTAGATCTGATGACCCAGAGGACTCTATCCCCTGTTGGTTAACTATGGCTTGTAACTGTATTTCGGTCATATAGCATCGGTAGTTGCCTGCGTCAAACGCGGACAGCTCTTCTACGGGCGCATACGCCGGAAAGGCAGCTCTTACCAAGTCATCACAATCGTGGAGTTGATATGGCTGATTATCTTGGGTATTGTCGAGCTGAAAGCTCGTACTTTGTGGACCCCTTCGGGGGTTGATATCTTCCACCATGGCTTGATAGTCTTCGTATGCCATGTCCCGCACTACTCTAGGCGTGCACTTGCACTGGCATTCGTCGTGAATCTGCCAGGCAAGCTCCTCTACCTCTAGCTGTGCCAGTAAGCTCTCGTGATGCCTACTACGTCGAGCCTTGCCCTTCTTGCCAACCTTGGGTTTGGGTTTTCCGCTTCCCATTGGCTTGGCTAGTTTGGCTTGGCTCTTCTTATTGTTCTCTGTCATGGGCGGTGCTACCCTTCGTAGCATGGGTACCCTTCCCGCGCAGGATTCTCTGTTGTGGTAATTAGAGTCGATGCCCTCTTCTACTATAGTTGATAAACAAATTAAGTAGAAGGGATCTTCGCTCTTCCTTTGATTGTCGTAAGCGTAAGCTAGGCGCACTAACGTATTACCGCTAGCGTCCCTGGCGTACGACTTACCAACATCTTGGTACCAGGAGGTAGTTTCCTCTATTGTTCTCATACGCATTGGCCTCATGCCGTATTGAGATGCTGGTCTTATATCATGCAGCTCGCTTCTGCTTATCATGTTGAATGCCCCGCATGAGTCAAGGAACTGTGTTCTCTCAACCCATGCGTTGGTTGTTGGGTCTTTCACCATGTGCGTTGCGGTGCAGACCTTTCCTAATTTTACATTTTTCTCACTGTCATTGTACTCCGTACTGTGTAAGAGCCAGAACGTGTCGCTGAGCGTCCCCTCACAAACAAAACCAATATCGGTAGGGGTTACCCGTGACCGGGATATGTAATTGTTTGGGAGGGGACGAGCGGTGGGTCACTCGCTATCATCAGTGTCGGGTTGACCTTTGCTGGTCTGACTGTAGTGATTTATTGGGTCATGTTCACCCTGACTAGACGGGTCGGGTTCGCCTGTGTCGCTGGTGGACATGGCTGTATCCTTGTCAGTTGGGGAATTAGTTTCTGTTTCTGAGGAACCGTCATTTTCTGAATCATCGAAGAAGTTGTCTTCGTCGGTGCTGTTACCTGCTCCCTCGTCAGAATCATGAAAAAAATTTTCCTCTTGATTTTGAGTTTCGGAGGTGAAGTATGACTGTACTGTGAGCGGTGCGTAGGTAGCGCCGGTCTGGTACATACTGTTAGTCTCCTCAAGTATTTCAGTAAGATCAGGATTTTCACTTAACCTTTGCATGACTTTAGGTATGTTATCATGGTGGTCTCGATCATCCTCGTCGCAATTGCCTCTGCATTCGTCTTCGCCACACTGGTGGCAGCAGGACAAACCGTAGGTTTTTACAACTTTCATGGCTGATCTTCGCAGATCCTTTTCTGGGAATGCCTGGGTCATGTAAGTCTTGAAATTACTGTGCTTATTATGTCCCATGGCTTCCTTACTGAACCGTGCATTTGACTTTTTGTCTGGGCAGTCAGAGGCATAGTGTCCCATTTTGTTACAGCTGTAGCATTTAACAGTACTTAAGTCTCTAGTCGATAGAGATTTTGGCTGCGTTGAGCTAGAACCGTTATGGGGTTTGTTTTGCTTCTTTTGGGGTTTGGGCTTAAATGCGCCATTTCCCTTTTGAGTGGACATCTGCCTATTACCCGCATCACCTTTGTGGCGTTTGGCACTGTTCCTGTAGTGACATTGCGAGGTAGTGTGGGTCCTGTGAGCTTTTCTGTCTATGCACCCTTGGTTCGTACAGTAATCGCTTGGTGCCACGCCCTTGTGGGGGTTGCGACGATTGGCGACTTCCTTTTTACGGTGCTTCTTTTTTGGAGTTTTATTAGGGTCGGAGTTTGTGCTTTCCGCCTTTTTCTTTTTCTGCCCTTCCTTTTCCCCTACCTTCTTAGTGAAGGCTGGATTATTATAATTAGGTGGAGGAATGGCATTGCCGTGGATATCTTTCTTTTGAGAGTAACGGGCCTTATTGAATGCCAGTACGGTGGCGTCCGGTTCATCAAAAGAAGGAAGCACCGATTTGTTGGTAAGAAGGAATTGCTCGAAAAATATGGCGTCAAAGACACCGGTTTGATAGTCTTCGATCCTTCCTTTTTCGTGATCCTCGAGGGTACTCATTCTGTGGGAGATAGCAAGTGACTCGGCGAAGTTGATGTTGCCGACATATGTATCTTTCCATAATGATTTTATTTCTTCTTCGCTGAAGTCTGTCAGGCCTTCTCTGGCCTCTATCAGCTGAGATATCTGGGACTTCAGGCGAGTCAGCCATTGGTGCAAAGATTCCTTTTTGTAGCGGACGACCGTTTCAAAGGCTCTTTTTAGCTCCTCAATATGGCTGGTGTTGTCCATGGTGTAATGTGTGGTGACATGATCCACGATGATCTGAGCGGTGAAAGGCTCTGGATCTTGACCGTCATCTCTGGTGCGTTGCGCGCGTAGATAACTCTCGTGGATTTGCTCCAACTCTTTCTTGACACCTTTGTCTGAGAAGGTGTGGAATGCCCAGCAATAGACTTCAGAACAGATCTCCCGAATTTTGGCTAAGGTGCTAGTGAAATCGAGAACTGTCCTGTCGTACATGGCGGGAGTAACATTGCTTCTGGTGGTGGTGGGTCGTGCACTTACATTGTAATGCATGTTCGTGTGTCTGATGGCTACGTCCGAGTCCAAATCGTTGGGATCTTCTAGGAACATATGATCAGCAATTACACTTGACGCCAGGCTGGCTAATCGTTTTTTATCTCTTTCATCTGCTGTCAGGGACGAGGAGTTAAGAGTATTAGAATCGCCTTGTAATAATGATTTGTTGGCACCTTTGACACCATAACCTTTGCGAATTGAATTAATGTAATGGTCTAGGGTAAGGGTGCGTAGCCTGAGGTGGTATTTATCCCACAGGTACTTGGGCATCTTATTATCTCGGTTGTATTTGAACCGGTATGTTTTTGCAGCCTTAATGCTGGCTCGTAACAGTGCTTTGGTGTTATCGTCCCCTGATACGCGGTCAGGATTTAAGCTGAAAAAATACATATTATTTGTGAGGTCCGTGATAAAATCTGGGTCCGACACTTTAAGTGCTGCCGGATTGGATTTTGGGAACGGTACCTTTTCTGGTGCGTTAGAAAGCTCTAAGAGCTGATTATTTACCGCGTGGTTGAGCATCGCTTTCGCCCTATCTTTTGTGGACGACGATGCGGACATTTTGCTTGAATTTATATAAAGATCAGATAGTTAGCGCTTTTGGTCGGCTAGTATCGTCGTTATTATGTAAATTTTTCGTATTTTATTTTTATTTATTTATTTTTATTTTTTTTCTTTTTTATTTATTTTAGTACGGTTGTTCGATACGGTGGTAAGGAACACCGGAGAGTGCTCTAGGTTACTCTACTTTTTCTCGGTCTCGACCACAGGTTTGGCTCCCCCTTGCTCGCTGTCTGGAGTGCTTGGGATGGAGGCGCTGCTGGGTGGAGCCGCTTCATTTTGCTGTTGCGATGCAACTGCTTGTTGTTGTTGGAGACGTTGTACCATTAGCATTGCTTGGGCCAACTGAGATTCCACGGATTGGGCTGCGCTCGCTTGCGCAGGTGAAAAGAGAGTCGCGGGACTTGCTAAAGTTTCGCTCGCGGCTGTCTCTTTCGTTGCCGGCGCTGGAGTTGCCGGAGCTGGGCTGTCACCGAACGTGACGGCCTTGGACGCTTCTGTGAGTGGCTTGACTACTTTTTGGCGTTTTCTTGAGCGTTCGCTTGAGCTTGGCCACGTTGCGCCCTTTTTGGGATTAGGTTCACGTGGCTTCCTTTTCTTGGCCTTGGCAACATTGAGGAAGTCTTTGGTGCACTTGGCAAGCCTAGTTCGAATGATCTCGTACTGCAAGGAGTAGATATCGAAATGGAAGTGCGTAGGGGCCAGCAGGCGCAGCTCTTGTAGGGACTTTAAGAGAGTCTCCATATCACTGCGTTTCTGCGATAGCGGTTCCTGCACAACATCTTCGAGTTTACACAGGGCGCTGAACGGTTCTTGGTCAATTGGCACGAAGTAGTGTGCAAACTCTGCGATGAAGAGTAGCAACACTTCGGTGGCATTGCCAGGCTCTCCCATTTTGAAGCGGTCTGTAAACTTGTATTGCGCGGGGTCGAATCCGTGGGATGTTTGCTTCCCCGCCTTTATACGAGTTATTTTGAACGAATGGGATGCATGGTTCATCGTCTCGGCGTAGATTTCTTTCTTTTTGCCTAGTATAGACGATCTGGGGTAGCCTTTTTGATAGGGGTAGTACGACCCGGGCCAAAACTCTACACTCTGAGTGGCGGTGTTGAAACGGTGGGAGCGTACGATCTCTTCTGTGAGACCTATCTTGTTCTTGCTTCCATCCGAGACACTGTAGTTATGGTTGGAATCCAGATGGGATACTAAACGCTCCTTGGCCGGGAAGGCAATCAGAAGGTTGTTGACGACCTCTTTGTCTTTTCCGACAAGGATTTTCCCTTTGACTTTTGTCGCGAGCAGTTTCATCTCGAGGAGCGGCTCTTCTGATGCGCGTAGCGCAGAGAAAAGCGTCGGTTCCTTTTGACTGGCTTCTCTGATGGCCTTGAAGAATGGTGCGGCTAGCGGAGTGCCAGGAGCAGTGTCCGACCAGACGTAATGTCCTTCGAGTTTCTGGTTGGCTTCTTGGCCAAGAGCTTCAGTAGACGTTTTGTCACGTCCCCAGATCTCGGATCCTTCTGAAAGCTTCTCGAAAAGGGAGGTCTTTACAGGGGTAGAGATTGGACTGGAGGTGATTTTACCTTTGCCTTTTCCCTTTCCGCGGCCTTTGCCTTTGTTTTTGCCTTTGGCCTTGCCCTTGCCCTTGCCGTCCTTGCCTCTGTTTTGATGAAAGGAGGGAGAGTGGTACTTGGGAGGGTTGAGGTGCCAGGTCTGGTATATTTGTGGTCTGGTGGAGATATCGAGGAGCTTCGTGACCATGTCCTCGAGTGCGGGTACTTGGTCAGGATGCTTCTGGAAGAAATCCTTTGATCCCTCGGGCCACTGGGCTGGTCTCGTGTGTTCCTCGCACGTGCCACAGTCATAGATTATCCAATCTTTCGTCCACAACAAGTTTAAAAACTGAGGGTGTAGAAAGTCATGTTTGCTGCGTATGTTTGGCAATCCTGTGAGAGGGCTGCCCCCAGAATATGATTGCTTCTTGGACCGTTTGGTGGTACTAGTGGCAATTGTATTCTCGGTCGCAGGAGATTTGCCATTGTCGTCCCCGTCGCTGACATTCATGTTGTCATCGTCGAACATGGTGTCATCGTGGACGTTTAAGTCATCACAGTCTTTGGTGCCGTCGTTGTCGTCACCATCTTTGTCGACATAAAAACCCTTTCTCAAATGAGCGCTGTCGAAATCGTGATCGATGTCGGACGAGGCGTTTGATTGGGCGTCGATGAGAGCCTGCGTGGCTTCTTCAGCGGCATGGCGAGAATCAGGACAAAACACATCTTTCGGAGCGACGTATGGGTCGTCCTCGGGATCCTCTTCCGGTTTTGAAGGGAC
>Ga0209335_10004336_pt1 | contig 13569 bp, 10 predicted proteins | sample COG_09_FD_184753 | JGI IMG/M metagenome (GOLD analysis project Ga0209335, IMG submission 184753) | Pelagic Microbial community sample from North Sea - COGITO 998_met_09 (SPAdes) (version 2) | ecosystem: Environmental > Aquatic > Marine > Neritic zone/Coastal water | place: Helgoland, sampling...
TCTGGAATATTCTCCTTGTCCATCTGGTCTTCATCCTCTTGCGAAAGCAAAGGGATAAACTCAGCATTTTCTTCTGTAACGCTACTCAAATTGAGTAGACTAAAATCAATCTCTTTCATAAAAATATATTCAGTCAATTTGGCAGAGCAACAAACTATTCTCTACTGCACGATAATAGTCAATACTTATGCCATTTATAAGGATGGCAGACTATTTGAAATTTTGAGACTCTATTTCGATATATTTCAAAATATCTCGATCCACATTTGTTAAATTTAGCCCTCTTCTATTCATAACTCGTTTCGCAACTTCGAATGCTTTATTAATATTAAAATCGACAAAGCCACTTGCCCCACCCCAAGAAAAAGAAGGAATAAATTTTTTCGGGAAATCACCGCCAAAAACATTCGCACAAACCCCTATAACAGTTCCTGTGTTAAACATCGAGTTAATACCACACTTTGAATGGTCTCCCATTATCAACCCAATAAACTGCTGCCCACTATCCGTAAGTTCACCTTTCGGAAAATTCCAAACTTTCACGTTTCCGTAATTGTTTTTAAGATTTGAAGTATTTGTATCTGCACCCAAATTACACCATTCTCCAATTACCGAGTTGCCCATAAAGCCATCATGTCCTTTATTAGAGTATCCGATAACTACAGAATTATTTACTTCACCTCCTATCTTAGCATGAGGCCCTATGGTTGTAGGCCCATAAATCTTAGTTCCAAGCTTTAAAGTAGAGTTATCACCTAACGAAAATGGACCACGAATGATACTCCCTTCCATCACTTCTGATCCTTTTCCAATATAAATTGGGCCTGACTTACTGTTTAATATTGCGCATTCAACTTTGGCCCCCTCTTCAATAAATATCGTATCTCCTAAAATTTGATTTGTTTTACTAACCTCCATAGAGCATCTCCCCGCAGTAATCAATTCGAAATCTGCTTCTAGTTCTGTTCCGTTCTTTTGAAATATATCCCATATATGATTAAGCTTATCAAACTTGTATTTACACGACTTTTTAACCACATCCAGTTTCGAAATTCCCTCTACAGATATTCCATCCATTTTTTTGCTATCAACTCTTGCCGCAATCGTTAGTCTACCTTCAACTAATTTTTCATTAAGGTCGAGAGACTGTATCTCCGAAACTAAATTTTGATTTGGTAAAATTGAACCATTTACAAGTAAATTATCATTTGATAATAGCATCTTATACTTTTCCGATAAATACTTTTGAGTTAACGATGACGAAGACACCTTCAAGTATTTGTCCCATTTTTCGCGAATAGTTAAAATACCTATCCGTAAATCAGCTATAGGCCTTGTGTATGTAAGAGGCAATAGTTCTCCTCTAGAATCATCATCAAATAGAATTACATTCATATTTTCCAATTTTAATCAATAATACCGAATATTTAGTCAAAAAAAAAGTCACGCATTAAGCGTGACTTCTAAATATCTTATTCTGTGCAAATTACTCTGCAGATTCTTTCTTAAGGTGTTTCTGAAAACGAGTTTTGAATTTATCAACTCTACCAGCTGTATCAATTAAAGTTTGCTTACCAGTATAAAATGGGTGTGATTTATGGGAAATCTCCAACTTAACAAGAGGATACTCATTGCCGTCTTCCCACTTCATTGTATCAGTTGTTGCAGCACACGACTTAGATAAAAAAGTATAATCATTAGACATATCTTTAAAGATAACTAATCTGTAATTTTCTGGGTGGATTCCTGCTTTCATCTTTGTAAACTTTAATTTTGAGGTTGCAAAAGTAAGTATAAATCAACAAAAACAAAACAAAACAATTGATATAAAATAAAATTAGAGAAACTTCGTATTGTGTTTAGCTATCTTTGTGCAAAATGTTGAAGAAAACACTATTTCCATTTACTTTATTACTTGTTCTCTTGTGTGGGTCTTGCAAAAAGGATAAATTGATTACTAATTCTTCAGCGCAATTAGAGTTTTCTACTGATACGATTATTTTCGACACTGTTTTTACTCAAATTGGATCTATAACCAAAGTGTTTAAAGTTTATAATCCTCACGCACAAACCATTAATATATCTTCATTAGAATTATCTGGTGGAAATTCATCTAACTTTAGAATTAACATTGATGGTGTATCTGCGCATAAACAAGAGAATATAGAGCTTAGGGCGAAGGATAGTCTTTATATTTTTGTTGAAGTTACCGTGGATCCGAACGAATCTAATAATCCAATGGTTATTACCGATTCCATTATTTTTATTACAAATAACAACATTCAAAATATCGATTTAGTTGCTTGGGGTCAAGATGCTTGGTTTTGGTATTCAACAGGCGGAACCTATTTTTTCCCAATTAATCAGGCAGAAGATGAATATAACACCAATTATACATTCCCGAATGACAAGCCAAATGTCATTTATGGATACTTAACTGTTGACTCATCTAACACATTAACTATTCCTGCCGGAGCGTCTTTGCATTTTCATCAGTATTCAGGTTTGGCAGTTGACGTATCAGCTTCTTTGCATGTTGAGGGAACCGCGGACAATCCAGTTATTTTCACTTCCGATCGAAATGATATAGACTATCGAGATATTCCTGGTCAATGGGGGCACCCAGTTTTTGGAGGAATTTGGCTGTACACCGAAAGTATAAATAATACAATAGATCATGCAATTATTAGAAACGGAAATATTGGAATTAAAGCCGATAGCACTGCTAATCCTGGATCCAACACTGTGTTGACAATTACGAACTCAACAATAGAAAACATGAGTGGTGTTGGTTTATTAGCATACAACTCAACCATAAAAGCTGACAACTGTGTTATAAGTAACTGCGGGCAACATACGGTTGCACTGCCTTGGGGCGGAGATTATGAGTTCAACCATTGTACTTTAGCCAATTACTGGACCTATGCCTCAAGAGATCTGGGTCAGCTAGTTGTGAGTAATTACTTTGAAGCTGGAACCAAAAAACAGCATTGGAGTATAGATGTTGAGTTCAACAACTGTATTGTTCATGGCAACAATACAGAGGAGCTAGTTATTGAAGATGTGGAGCATCCAGGAATGACTTTCTCGTATCAATTTAACGATTGTATCGTTAAAACAGAGCTGAATACTTCTTTATCCAATTATCTTAATGTTCTTGCAAATCCAGCTAATATAATGATCGATGGTGTTTCACTTAATCCTATATTCTCAGATGTTACGATTGATGATTATAATTTATTCGATCAATCTGTAGCAATCGATTATTGCACAGTAATACCCGGTTTAGAAACTGATAAAGAAGGAGTTTCTCGCGATTCTTCGCCAGATGCAGGTGCGCTAGAATATCTTCCTTAATTAGTACCTTTGGATTGTGATTAAGCCCTTTAGTTTTTCTCTTACTGTTATTATAGTCTTTGCCGTTTCCCTATCAGGCCTTTCTCAAAGTATTTCTGGAACCATTAACTCATACCATAAAGTAATTTCGATAGGAGGTAATAATGCTTCCGTTGAAGTTCCTTCCGCCTCTGGATTAGCCGTTGGAGATACTGTTCTAATCATTCAAATGCAGGGTGCACAAATATATTCGGCAAACAACGCTGGATATGGAGCCGTTATCGACTATAACGGTTCTGGTTACTTTGAATACGCTATTATCTGCAACATATTAGCTAACACAGTCTCATTTAACGAAGAACTATCCAACAATTACGATCAATCAGCAACTGTGCAGATTGTTTCAGTTCCAAACTATGGAAATGCCACGATTACGGGAACTCTAACCTGCCAGCCTTGGAATGGCAGCACCGGAGGAATTGTTATATTAAACGCTTCTGGCACTTTGACGTTTAACGCAAATATAGATGTATCAAACTCGGGATTTAGAGGGGGGATATCAGACTCATCTATATACGATTGCGCTTGGTTTGACAATTTCTCGAACTACACATATGATATTACCACAGGGCATGGGGCTATGAAAGGTGAGGGTATTGCTTTTTATGGAACCAACACCGCAGGGAAAGGTGCCCTTGCAAATGGCGGTGGCGGTGGAAACGACCATAATTCAGGTGGTGGCGGTGGCGGAAACCTCACATCAGGTGGTGATGGAGGTGAAAATAATGATGCTAATCCCAATAATTGCACAGGTAATCACCCAGGTGTTGGTGGTAAAAGTTTAAATGATCAAAATACACGTGTTTTTTTAGGTGGTGGTGGTGGCGCTGGACACGCAAACAATCACATGATTACAGATGGTGGTGCTGGTGGAGGAATAGTAATTATCATGGCAAATAATATTGCCGGAAACAGTAATAAAATTCTTGCTAATGGCGCTGCTGGAGGAATAAGTATACATGATGGCGGTGGTGGTGGTGGTGCAGGAGGCTCAATTCTTCTATATACAGACGAGATTAGCAACACATTAAGAACAGAAGCGATTGGAGGGGACGGAGGAAATGCTGGAGGTGTTACAGCAAACAGATGCTATGGTCCAGGTGGCGGTGGCAGCGGTGGTGTAATATGGTACAAAACCAACTCCGCCCCATCAAATCTTAGTATTAATCTTGCTGGGGGCAGCAATGGTTTAGTTACTAGCTTATCTACATCATGCTTGGGCTTATCAAATGGAGCTGATTCTGGACAGGATGGAGTTGAAAACAATAAATTAGAAATCTTAACAAACGCGGAGTACGAAACCATGCCGAATGCTAATTTAGGTGAAGACAAGGCTATTTGTGATGGCGACATAATAACTTTGAGTTCAGCTGAAGGTAACAATTTTGAATGGTCTACAGGCAGTAACGAAGAATCGATTGAGGTTGAAGATCCTGGAACCTATTACTTGTCAATATATTCAGGAGCGTGCATATCTAGAGATACAATTACAATTTCTCAATATGACCTTCCAGAGAATAATTTACCTACTGATACAATTTTATGTAGTTATTTAGGTGTAGATCTAGAAACTGGAAATCCAGACGATTATGTTATCTGGTCAACTGGTGAGACAAGCCATTTGATCAATGTTCTTGAAGAAGGAAAATATTCGGCAACGTTAACAAATGACGACGGGTGCTCTATTGAGATAGAAGTAATAGTTTCGGCATGCACGAATAATTTAGAAATCCCTAACCTAATTACCCCAAACGGTGATGGAAATAACGATACCTGGATTATAGAAACAATATATAGCTATCCTGGAAATATGGTAGAAATCTACAATAGAAATGGCGCTCTATTGTTCCAAATGGAAAATTATAATAACACCTGGAATGCTGATAATCTGCCAGCAGCTGCTTATTTTTATGTGATTGATTATAACAATGGAGGTAACAAACAGCAAGGATCTATTTCAATTGTTCGTGAGAAATGATAAGGTTAGTTAATATAATTATTCTTACTCTCACAATTCTAACAAGTTACGCGCAACAATTACCAGTTCATAGTGGGAACAATAACAACCCTTTTCTATATAACCCTGCTATTGCTGGGAATAAGCCTTATATCGACATTAGACTTCAACATAAAAATCAATGGCTAGGTATAGATGGATCACCCTCTACTCAACTGTTAAGCGCCCACAGTTCAGTTGACAAAAGGAGCTACGGCATTGGTGGTTCCATTTACAACGACAGATCTGGCGTATTAAGCAATACTGGTTTATCCCTCGCCTATTCGTATCACATTAAACTATCAGAAACACTAAAACTATCATGCGGTATAGCTGCCTCTTTTGCTCAATACCGGATTAACAGAAATAAAGTTATTATGGTTCATGAAACAGATAATTTGGTTGATGTAAGTAATTCTGCCAACACCTTTGCTCCGAATGCTGGTGGAGGAATTTACTTTTATAATGACGGTAATTTTTACGTTGGAATTTCAGCGTTAAATCTAATCCCTCTAAAAATCAACTATCAAAACAATTCATCTACTCCGCAAGTTGGGCATTATTACTTGATGGCGGGCAAGACTTTTTATATTGGCGAGTCATTCTCTTTGCAACCGACTGCCCTATTGAATTACTTCGAAAACAACCCCCTTATGGCAGATTTAAGGATGAAACTTGACTATAACGAATTCTTACAATTCGAAGCTGGTTATAGAATAAAAGATGGGTTGATTGCTGGCTTTGGAATATATCCACACCCAGACTTTGGAGTCAGTTATAATTATAACCTTTCGTTAACCTCCATGCGAACTGGTAACTATGGAGTTCACGAACTTATGTTGAACTATATATTTTACTATAGACCTGCATATAAAATGGTTAGGAGACGATATAAATGGATTGACCGGAGTAATAAATCCGATGGCAGTAATGGTTCTATCCCACAAATTGATTAAATTATCACGGAACACTATTCCAATCTTTCCCAGCCTTGTCGGGAGAATATACCATTTTTAAACTCCAAATAAAAATGAATACTAACAGGGTCTTGGTGGCCTTGAATAGCCGTAATTGTATATCTAGTAATTCCTTTATCAACTTGATGCGGGTTATTCCAATCGATTTCTAAATAGCCGGGCGTACTACTTTTGACAAACCCGAGCGAACTTGCTCCAGGAATGCTCTCTGCCCATTCCTTCATATCTTTATGGTAATCTTTACAACTAGAAAGAATAATAAAGCCAAGAAAAACTGCAACTCTAAAACAATCCACCTAACCTTATTTATTAGAGAATTCTGCAACCAATCTATGAAAATGGTGCGTGCCACGCTCCATTGTAGGACTATATCTCCCCTTTTTATATAATTTAGACTTTATTCCTATCTGAACTCTTTCTACTATTTCTTCATCCTCTCGCTCTACCTTGTCGAGGTCGGAGCCTGCACCTTTATCAAACTTACTTTCATCCCATACATAGGTCAAGAATTTAACTTTGGTTAAATCTTTTTCCAATGGATTGATAATATTTAATGATAATCCCCATGGATAAAAATTGAGCATCAAATTAGGAAATACCCAGTAATAATAGGCTCCTATTCTCTTTCCATGATCTTGATGACCTTCTGGGATATCGAAAATTTCTTCTCCTTCTTTTACAATCCCTATTTGTAGGTTAAAATAATCCTCTATTTCGTAATCATAATTGCCAAAATCGATAGCCGCATTAAGCCCTGGATGGACAAAAGGAATATGGAAACCTTCGAGATAATTTTCGCAATAGAGCATCCAATTTGCTTTTACAAGATAGTCGCGAGACAAATCTGGATAATGTTTTAATTCTTGATGGGGGAGAAAATTTAATCGTTCAAATATTATATCAAACGAATCCTCGAATGAGAAGCTTGGGTCAATAGATGCGAACAATAGCTTGCCGAACTCGTTAAGTGCTACTTGCGGTAAGTTTTCTACCTCGCTAGGGAAATTTTTAGCTTCTTCGAAACCAGGCATACTAATAAAGCGGCCATCTAAATCGAAACGCCTCCCGTGATAACAACATTTAATCCCTTTACAATTTTGTTCCTTACTTGCTACCAGAATATTACCTCGGTGCGTACAAACATTAGACATACATTTTAAGCCCTCCTGTGCTTGTGTAACAATAAGTGGTTCATTTAAATACCCAGGCGATAACACAAACGGAAAAACTGTCCCATCGACTCTTAGCTCGTCAGAGTCTGCAACAAAATGCCATGACTTTGAAAAAATATATTCTTTAGATTTTTCAAAAAATAAATCTGATGAATAGAATGCTGCAGGCAATGTTGAAGCTACTGTAATATCTTCATCTATAAAAATATTGGTTTCTGAAGAATTATTTTCCATACTTATTTTTTAGCGAAAGTATAAAATACGTATTGAACTCTTTAATATTTGCGACCCAAACCAACAACATGAATTTTGTTTCGGAAGTAGTTATGGCTAATTTCACCCCGCTATGTCTAGCTCGAAATAGGAAAGGTGATAGTCATTCCTTTCTAGTTAAAGATTGCTGTGTTGCCGATAAGCACAAAACTTAGCGTTAAGCATAATGTCAACAAATAAACGAATTTTAAGAGTAGTCTTTGAAGATTACACACACGGCCAAAAAAAATTTGATCAATCCGACAAGGGTATATTATTGGATGAAGTGAACCGACTCTGTTATAATATTGGCCAGCTTTAGTCTGCGGAAATCTTGAAAGAAGATTAGCTTCATGTATTGGTTCATTCTTGATTCAGAGATGGCGGTTTAGAGTTCGAACGCACCTAAGAGATGCGCCGATCCTTAATCATACTTTTAAGAAGGAGTCTTATATACTGAAGATATCATCCTTCGATAGACCAATTTAACGACACCGTAGGCGAGTGTCAATCCAGTAATGACATCAAATAGATGGTGCTGATGCACCAAAACTACAGAACAGCAAATCAATAGAATCCAGATCAAAAGAATGACGTGAAATAATTTGCTCTTGGTTTGGTCAAACATAGCAAAGGCAGTAAGTACAGAAAATGTAATATGAAGAGATGGATATAAATTGAAAGGGTGGTCAATTTGATGAAGGAGATTAAACATGGGTTCATATCCGACAATGTTCTCTGTTCTTGAAAAGCCAAGTTCACCAGGAAATACCAGAAAAAAAATTACAGCAATGAAAGAGCTGCACATTAGGCTTATGGTAAACGCTTTTATTACTTTTGGATCCTTTATGATAAAAAAATTCAGGGCTAACAGTAGGTGAAAGGAGGCGTAAATATAGATCATCCAGGGGATAAGAGGAATATCTTTCTCGACCTCTAAATACATGCTGTAATGAAAAGAAATACGTGATGCAATTTGATTGGAAATCAAGTACAGCGAAAGACAGACCGCTAGGCAGGCACCTCCCCAGATAAGTATTGCGCTCAACCTTTCGTTATTCATTGTTTTTTAGCTAATAGCGATTACGTAATTATTCTATCTAGATGTTCACAAGAACCAAGATACCTAATTAAATAATATACTTTAGACAAAAATAAAATATAAGATTTCCATTATCGCGGGAACAAATCGTTCTAAGAGTAATAACCTCAAAGTAGCTCGGTCATTTTAAGAGCTAATGAATAGATTACATTGTAAATCTCAAATTCTTTAGCTTAATGCTCTAACCAAAAACTTTTCTTTACTGAATTATACGTAAAGCATAGTGATTCTTTTCAACGACTAGGGGAAAAATACGTAAATGGTGCAGATTAAATAATTTTTGTTATCCCTGAATACCGTATTTTGGAGGAAGCATATAGCAACTAGTCTATTACCACAGTGAATTGATCCTCAGTATAAGCATCGAAAAAGCCTAATGCTCCATTAGAAATATTAGACGGGGGATTTTGAGGAATACTTCCAAAACCTCCACCACCACTGGCCTTTGATTCAGAAAGTGAAACAAAGTAATCATAGGAGTTTTTATTAACCGAGTTTAGCATTATTGTAACAGTGTCTTGTGACTTAAATGCGATGAATGGATTTACAAACAATTGAGAAGATACTCCATCAATAGCGCCTAATTGAAAGTCTTCCACCGGATTACCATCCCAAGGCGTGCGAACCTCAACCAAAGAGTCTCCTCCAACAAAAGCTTGAATTCTATAATAATCTAATTCCTTCGTATCCATAAAACCACCTAAAACATAAAAGCCTGGATCCACAAAGAGGCTAGAGCTACCATCATCTTCATAAGAGAATGAAGTATCAACAACTACCGCCACCGGCATTTTTACAGTAGAGCTATAAGACACATCATTGAAATCAATGTCGAGCGTATAAGATCGACCAGGAGTTCCTTGTAAATTTTGAGTGTAATACATCCCTGCATCTTGCTCTACCAAAATATCTATGTTACCGGCGTCATCACTAATTGTTACACTAGCCCCTTCAGCTCTATTGTAGGTGCTTTCTCCAAAATAAGCACCACTCTGGGTTAATTTAATCAAATAAGGGCCGGCTCCATTAGTAACGTTACCCTCAACAACAAGCTTTATATCAGCTTCATTTAGATCAATTTCGATCACCTTTTCACAGGCTGAAAATCCAATACCTAAAACAAGAACCATTGCTTGCCAATATTTCAAACCGTTTTTCATATTCTAAAATTTAAAGTTCCAAGTTATAGCTGGTATAATTCCAAACAACGAAAGCTGCACTGCTTCTGTTGTTCCCGGAGCAGTTTCACTATCTCTAAAACTTATGCTATATGCATTCATCCTATTGTAAATATTGTATATGCTAAGGTTCCAACTTGAGTTAAACTTCTCACGTTTTTTTCCATCAAGTGTTAATGACAAATCACCACGGTGATAAGCAGGCATTCTATAACCATTTCTTTCTGTATAAAAATTAATAGTTTCTCCTCCGAACTCATATTTACCAGAGGGAAATGTCACTGCATTTCCAGTATTATATACCCATGTTGCAGCTAAAGTTAATCGTTCTGAAATTGTATATGATGCTACAACTGAAATGTCATGAGTTCTATCATACCTAGAAGGGTATACAACTCCATTATCTACACCGTCAAATTGCCGTTCTGTTCTAGCAAGTGTATAGCCAATCCACCCAGTAAAACTTCCTTTCCTTTTTCGGATTAAAAACTCGGCACCATAAGACCAGCCGCGTCCAAACAACAATTCTGATTCTACGGTTGGATTGAGAATAATATTGGTGCCTTGTTTATAATCAATTTGATTTTGCATGTCTTTGTAATATACTTCAACGCTGGTTTCGTATTTATTTTTACTGAAGTTTCTAAAATACCCCAACGCAACTTGATCGGCTATTTCTGGCGCTATAATACTCGTACTTGGCAACCATAAATCAATTGGTGTACCTGAGGTAGAAGGAGAAAGAAGGTGCACATTTTGTCTCATTCTATTATACGAGGCTTTAATTGAACTTTGATTATTTAACGTATAATTTACTGATATTCTTGGCTCAAAACCTCCATAAGTCTTCGCCAATTCAAATTGTTCATATACCGCAGTATCTTTTATTGTTTCACCATCCTCTTCATAAGAATATTCTTCACCAGGTCCAATTACAGAAAAAGAATTCCATCTTAACCCATAATTTGACGAAATTCTATCAGTAATTTTATGATCATTACCTACATAAAGCGAATATTCAAATGCTTTCTTCTCAACTACTGCAAAACTCTCAGAGTCAATGTTATCGCTTACAAATTCACCAGGTATGAAGGTATGGTGGATTAAATTTGCACCGAATTTTATATTGTTTTTTGTGTTAGGAAAGTACTGTAAGTCTGTTTTTAAATTAATATCCTGAATACCCGATTTTAAACCAAAACCAACATCCTCGCTGAAATTAATGTTGAAGTTATAGTCATAATCGCTGTAAATTAATGCCATGTTCATAAACAGCTTGTCATTGAAGAGGTGATTCCATCGTGCCGTTCCTGTTGTGTTACCCCAATTAAAACCAAACGAATCACCAAATGCAAAAACATCTCTACCGAAATAACCAGATAAGAAAATTCTATTATTATCATTTAGCTTATAATTCACCTTTGCACTTAAGTCATAGAAATAAAGTTTGGCATCTCTTAAACTTGTGTCCGGTGCTGCTTTTAAAAATATATCCGCATAAGTTCGTCTCCCAGATACGATGAAAGACGCTTTGTCTTTTGTTGCACCAAAAAAAGGAGACTCTATTGTTAATCGTGAAGCAATTAACCCTATTCCCCCTTTTACAGTTGTTTTTCGTTGATTACCTTCATTCATCTTAATATCTAACACAGATGATAACCGACCCCCATATTCAGAAGGTATTCCGCCTTTCATTAACTCCATTTCTTTAACAGCGTCTGCATTGAAAACACTAAAGAAACCCAACAAGTGTGAGGCGTTATAAACAGGAGCCTCATCTAATAATATAAGATTTTGATCTGGACCCCCACCTCTTACATAAAATCCAGTGTTTCCTTCACCAGCTGATTGAACCCCTGGCATAAGCGTTATTGTCTTTAAAACATCGACTTCCCCAAATAAAACCGGCAGTTTTTCAATTTCTGCCATGTTCATTTTTACTGTACTCATTTCCGTGGACCGAACATTATCGTCTTCAACTTCAGCCTCTATAACAACCTCTCTAAGAACTTCTGAGTTGGTTCCTAGCTCTATATCTTTTTTAATGTTTTGTGTTAGCTCAATCTGTTCTGCTATAGTTTGAAAGCCAATAAAACTGTATTTAATATTATAGGTTCCCGCCGGAACAGTTAATGAATAAAAACCATAAACATTTGTAACTGTTCCGGCCTTCATTTCCTCAACGTAAATAGTAACTCCAATTAACGATTCGCCAGATTCTGAATCTATTACATATCCACTTAACGTATGTTTCTGAGCAAATGAAAATGAGCTTACAAAAATAAGGAGAGTAATTACTAAACTTGAAACTTTCATTTTCCTCACTAATTTATCTTGCAAAATTACGCACAAGTTACTAGTATGAATTGGAAACGTTTTTTTTTTCGCTTAGCGGTATCTATTTCTAGATAAGCGGTTTTCTTGCTATTTAAGTCGTTTGCTAAGATCTTAATCAATAAAACTAAATAAACGACTAAATCTAAGTTTGCCCTCTGACCAACTCAATTCCGGGTCTAACGACATCCAAATAAACACTGCTTTTCCAACAACGTGATCTTCTGGAACAAAGCCCCAAAAGCGAGAATCGGCTGAATTATGTCTATTATCTCCCATCAACCAATAGTAGTTCATCTTAAAAGTATAGGTTTTCGTCTCAACTCCATTGATGAAAATTTTCTCATTTTTTATTTCCAAATCGTTTCCTTCATATAAGAATATTATTCTCTTGTATATAGGCAAATTCTCTATAGTCAAGTCTATTGTATTACCTTCAGCTGGAATAACTATTGGGCCAAAGTTATCTTCAGTCCAGTTATATCTAACGTCATTAGGGAAATTTGAAAATCTCGGGTTTTGCGCACCGGTGGCCATCAGTTTTTCAATGATATCAGGCCTATTACGAAGATTATTAGTTATGTAACCTTTCATTTCATCTTTACCAGTAAAATCAGGAATAAAGTTAAAATTCGGCTCATCTTGCTTAAATTTCACTAGATTATTATCAGTAAGTGGAAACACAAACGTATTGTTCGCTCTTGCAGATTGCTCAGTAGCTTTATAATTGATGTCATATTTCTCTTTAAGCGTAATCTTATTTATGTATTGAACATTTTTCACCTTATAATTTAGCTGATATTCCTCTGGAATCTCAGCTTGCTTATCATCTATAAATAAAACTCCATTTTTCACTTCCAATTTATCACCTGCGATTCCTACACAGCGTTTTATATAGTTCTCTCTTTTATCAACTGGTCGAACTGAAATTTGATCATTTTTAAGAATTCTCTTTCTTGCCTGGTTCTCGTATGCAGTATTTGCTTTTAATGGCATTTGATTACCTAAATCTTTTAATTTATATGAGTATGCCTCATCTCTAATAATTTGCTGATAACTCTCATTTTGCCGAGCAACAACAACAGTATCTCCATCTGGATAGTTAAAGACAACAACATCATTTCTTTCCACATCTGTAAAGCCAGGTAATCGGAAAAATGGG
>Ga0209335_10004341_pt1 | contig 13564 bp, 19 predicted proteins | sample COG_09_FD_184753 | JGI IMG/M metagenome (GOLD analysis project Ga0209335, IMG submission 184753) | Pelagic Microbial community sample from North Sea - COGITO 998_met_09 (SPAdes) (version 2) | ecosystem: Environmental > Aquatic > Marine > Neritic zone/Coastal water | place: Helgoland, sampling...
TTACTTCAAAGGAATTAGCCGCTATTTTTGGAAAAGTTCTAAGAGGTAGTACGAGTTTATTTCCTAGATATGGTGTTTATAGATCGCTTGTTTCAAATAGTGAAATGAAATACATTGAGAATCAAGAACTGAAGGACAAATTAATTGACTTATATGATTTTAGATTTAAGAGATATGAGAATGTAGACCCTATTATTACAAACCTATACCAATATGGTTTAGGTGAATTCCTTGTAGAAAATTTCGGATACTATCGTGGAAAAAATTTCCAATTTGTAGAAAAACATATGTTTATAAACAAAGATGCTTTTTGCGAAAGGAGTTTGCAGAAAGAAATCATGAAAATCAGCACTATGACAGGTGTTGTTCATTGGATGTTGGAAGAAATAGTGGAATCAATGAATACAGTCAATATGCTTATTGGTGAAGAGCTAAATTAAATGAAACCCCTCTGGGTCTATGGAAATGAATGAAAGGTATAATCAAATGACTTTGAAAGAAAAATTATCTGATGTCTTGATCGATGAATATAAGATAGATGTTGTTAAAGATGAATGGAGATACTACGAAATAGTTAATGCTATAGATATTATGATTGAAATGACTCAAGAAATAATGAAGGAAGAAAAAGAATGAAGAAAGAGACTAAAACTTTAATGGGTTCGATATTCTTAGGATTTTCAATTGTTATGATTATCTACATAGTTTATAAACTTGTGACATAAAGATTTTAATGAAACGCCTCTGGGTCAAATAAAGGAATAATATGTATCAGTTAATCAATTTAATTTTTCAAATATTATACATGTGCTTGATTGCGCGTGTAGCACTATCATGGATAGACCATAATCCAAACAACGAAATAATTCAATGGGTTTATAAAATATCAGACCTGATTATCAGACCAATTCAGCGAATCCTGCCTCCCATGAGCATCGGGATTGATATTTCGCCCATTATTGCTATTATTGTCTTGGGGTTTATAAAAGGGTTAATTTTATAAGTGATAAAATTAAATAAGTAGAAAATAATGACTAAATACAAAAGACCCTTGTTCTTAATTATTGTTGGTGGATGTGCTATAACTTATACATTTGCCTATTTCAAGTTAGGTGGTGTTTTTCGTCTTGGAATGAGTATCGTATTCCTATTATTATTCATTAAAACATCCTTTGAATACAGTAGAACAAAAAAATAGAATAAATCATTTATCAAATAAAATTAAATTAATTTTTTAAATTACTAAATGAAATGCTTCTGGCTCAAATAAAGGAATGAAATGAAGAAAGTTTTAATTGTATTAGCATTACTATTTCAAATTAGCTGTGAAAATGTAGAAAATATAGAAAATTCAAGTTCCTATATTTTTGCTTGGACCAAAGATGAAAATGGGTGGGATTCAGAATTTCTTACCGTAATTAATGCAAATCCAAAGGATAAAGATTATGGGGAGTTAATCAAAACATTACCAGTCGGTTATAATAATTTAAATGCTCACCATTCAGAACATCGTTTTCACGAAAGCAAAACTTTATTCACTAACGGATTTATGGGTGGGCGTTCATTTATTTTTAATTTAGAAGACCCACATAACCCCAAATTGATCACTAACTTTACTAATATGAAAAAATATACTTTTCCTCATAGTTTTGAACGTCTTCCCAATGGAAATGTGTTAGCCACATTTCAAACCATAGGAGAGGGAAATAAAAAAGAAGGCGGATTGGTAGAAATCACATCAAAAGGTGATTATGTTAGATCTGCTATATCATCAGATCCAGATATAGAGGATTTTATTCGACCCTACAGTCTAGCTATTTTGCCTGATTTAGATAGAGTGGTTTCTACTAGCGCAGATATGAAGGAAGCTGATCTTAGTCGAGTCGTTCAAGTATGGAGGTTATCTGACTTGTCTTTAATTAAGACCATTCCCTTAGAGCCTGGGCCACGTGGGAACGAACATTACGACCCTGCAGAACCTCGCATTTTAAGTGACGGTAAAACAGTTTTAATATCAACATTTTTTTGCGGGTTGTATCGAATTACTGATTTAGAAACCATTGATCCTAATGCTGAATGGGTTTACTCGTTTGACTTTAATGATAAGTACGATTGCGCAATACCCGCAGTTAATGGAGATTATTGGATACAAGCAGTTGGATCTAAAACATCTTTGGTTAGCCTTGACGTTTCAAATCCTTCAAAACCTGTCAAGGTGAATGAGCTTAAATTTAAAAAAGGTGAATGGCCTCATTGGATAGCAGTAGAACCAAACGGGCAACGCATAATCGTAACGGGTAACAATAGATTGAAAAATAAGTTAATGATTGTAGACTTTAATTCCGAAACTGGTGAAATGTCTTTTGATAAAAACTTTAGAGATAAACGTACAGGAGAGATGGGATTTAGCTTTGATAGATTTGATTGGCCACATGGTAATACAGATAGCGGTGTCCCTCATGGTTCAGTTTTTAGTATTAAATAAAACTAAATAAACTCATCTGGCTAAAATAAAGGATTAATAATGAAAAATATACTTGCAAGAGGAGGAATTGAATTTATTGCAGTCTTATTAGGCATATCTGGATCACTTTATATTGATGATTTGCAAAACCAAAATGAGATGAAAACTCAAATTAGTAAATCAATGCATGCTTTAATTGGTGAGCTAAATTCTAATAGTGAGCAATTGTCTAAACTAGAAAAAAGGTTGCTTAAAGGCTTACCTGAGCTTGATAAACTTATAAAGAAAGATAGTATAGATTCCTTGGCACCTATTGATTTAGATAAAAGAGTATTCAAAGCTCTTACAAATTGGGGACGACCATTAAACAGAGTGGTTTTTAATTCTATTGAATCAAGTGGATTGATTTATAATATTAATGATGATAGCTTGAGAAATGATATTATAAATCTATATGAGAATACCTACAGTCGTTTTGATTATGTAGTTGATTATGAGTTAACTGATATAAAAAAATTAGATAATACTTATGTTAAAGCTTTTATATTAAAAGATGATTCATTGTCAACATCGTGGATTATTGATTGGAGTATTAAAGCTAATAGAGATCAACTCAAAAGTAACCAGTTATTAATGAATCATTTTATAATAAGTAGAGCAAATAAAAGAATTCTACAGAAATTTATTCCATTTCAAAAACAAAAAACTCTTAATTTAATCAATAGAATTAAAAATCATTCAATTTTTATAAAAGAAATGAAAACTAAATGAAATGCCTCTGGCTCAAATAAAGGTAGAATAAGATGAGAAACTATTTAATTCTCTATCCTGCTTTTTCGATGATATTCTTAACTTTTTTCATTTATATAAAAAATAGACTGGATGCAAATAAGGCATATAAATCAGGGAAAGTTGAAGGTAAGTATTTTAAAACATACGATGGGAAAGCACCCTTTTATCTTGAGACCTCAAGACAAACACTAAAAAATCAATTTGAATTACCCGTTATATTTTATTTCTTGGTTGTCCTGCTCTATATCAATGAAACTATAACTATCTATGAACTTATGCTTTCATGGGCATTCTCTATTTCTCGCTATTTACATGCTTATATACGATTGACTTCAAATTATGTGCCTTATCGTGCAAAGATATTTACTTTTGGTTATTTCACTTTAATCATTTTATCAATTGATGTATTAATTAGTCTAACCAACCTTTTATGAAAATTTATTAAATAAATGAAACTCATCTGGACCATATAAAGGATAATTAAGAATGAAAAATATTTTAGCAAGAGGAGGCATTGAGTTTTTAGCTGTATTTCTAGGCATTGCTCTCTCCCTTTATGTTGATGAATGGCGGGAAGAAAATCAAATTCGAGAACGATTAATGGCGGACTACAATAGCATCCAAAAAGATTTAGATATAGATATTCCCTATTTAGAACGAATTATTGTGGGCCAAAAAAAAGGCTATCAGAGTGGTATGGAAATGATTCAAATGCTGGATAAGGAAGGAAGTTTTAATTATGGTAAATTTGTTAAATCAAGCTTATTTGTAACCTCAGGCAGTACCTTTTTTGGAACAAAGGCATCATACCAAGCATCGGTTTCAAGCGGGAGGTTGACATATTTTGGCATTGACTCTTTATCAAATGAAGTTGGGAAAGTCTATGAACATCACTATAATCGACTAGATCTTAATGGACTCCTTCTTGATGAACTTAATTTTTTCAAATTGCCAGATATTAATTCGGGGCCAAGATATTTATCTAAAAAAATAAAACAACAAAACTTAGATAAGATATTTTCTCAAGAATATTATCCTGGATTAAAGGATTTTCTTGAACTTCAAAATTCTTACATTAATAAGTGCAAATGGGCTTTGGAACAAATGAAAAAAGTGAATGCATTATTATTATATCAACTAAATATTAAATCTTAAATGAAACGCCTCTGGGTCATATTACTCCTGTTATTAGTCTTTTCCTGTGAGGATGAAGATAAGAAAAACTGCATTGATGATTCAAAGATAACAAATCTCCCATGTGACTTAGTTTATGACCCAGTTTGTGGCTGTGATGGAATAGACTATTCAAATGATTGTTTTGCTGAAAATTCAGGCGTTACAGAATGGACTAAAGGTGAGTGTAACTAAATGAAACGCCTCTGGATCATATTATTTGTACTCCCACTCTTTGCTCAAAAGCCACTTAAATACTCAATTAGCTTCCCAGAAATAACTCAATCTAATATGCCAGTCTTATTTTTAATGCATGGCTATGGAAATAATGAAAAACAGTTTAATGAATTAATTGAAGAGTTAAATAATAAATATTTGATTGTTTCAATGCGTGCACCTTTCAAATTTATGGTTATTTCAAATAGATGGTATGAATATAGTATTTCTGATGGTGATACTTTATCGAATCAAGTTCAAATAGATGTGAGTACTAATAGGATAATTAAAACGATTGAACATATAAAAAGAAAATATAATATTGATGAAAATAAAATATTTATTGGAGGTTTTAGCCAAGGTGCAATTATATCTTATAAGTTAGCATTATTATACCCAAGAAAATTTGAAGGTATTATTATTCATAGCGCTCGCTTGCCAGTGGAGTATTCAGTTAAGGAGCCTAGTCTATATAAAAATCTTAATATATTGATTATCCATGGAAGTGAAGACAGTGGCCTATCAACTAAGTGGGCTTATCAAGGTAAAGCTTTATTTGAAAAATTAGGTGCTAATACTGACTATTATGAAGCAAAGATAGGGCATGAAATGAATGAAATTACATATAGTAAAATAAAACAATGGCTATTCGCTTTGGTTGATGAATAAATGAAACGCCTCTGGGTCATATAAAGGATTAAGGATGAGAAATTTACTTGCAAGAGGAGGAATTGAATTCTTAGCAGTTTTGCTTGGAATTACTACATCTTTATACATTGACAATAGCAATAAAGTAAAAGAACTAGATAAGCAAACAAAAGAAGTTTATTCATTGTTAAAAAAACAAATTGAAGATTTAAGTGAATATTCTGATGACAGACTTAATCTTTATAATTCTCAAGTAAATTTGATGGAAGACTTAGTCTCAAGTTGGGACAGTTTTAAACCTTCTTCCATTGATAATAAAGATAATTATGTTGAGGATATATGGTTTTCAATTAAGAATTCGTTTAATCCCGATTTATCTACTTATAAAACACTTATTAATAGTGGAAAAATCAATGTCGTTGATTTTGAAACGATTAAGCTATTTGGAAAGCTTTATGGGTTTGTTCAAGAGATATATGATATTCAAAAGAAGGAATTGGTTGCAAGAGATTTTGTAGAGCAAAGATTACTACTTGAGCATTCACAATATTTTAAAAAATATTCCATGCCTTATGACTTATTAGAATTATTAGATGTAACGAGAAATGATGAAGTTATATATGCTAGTTTAAAATTTATTCTATCACTTAAAAAATCGAGGAATGTTAGAATTTTATCTTTAAAACAAAAAATGAAAAGTTTAGAGAATCACCTAAAAATTAAATAAATGAAACGCGTCTGGGTTAAATAAAGGATAATGAAATGAAAAATGGAAAGCAAGAACAAGAAGGTAAGTGTGTTGATTTGCCTGAAAGTGAACAAAATAACTTAGAATTGTATTGGCAATTTAATTGGCTAAAGACTTTTCCGATTGAATTAGATTAATATTAATTGAGTATTTAGATGTCAAAGAATAACTTAAATAAATTTTCAAGAAGATTATTTATCAAATCAGGTTTAGTTGGCTTAAGTACGCCATTACTTTCTAAATCTTTTGATTTAAAATTAGATAAAGTTGAGCCACCTTTATCCACTTCAGATAAAGATTGGAAATCAATAAGATCTCATTTTATCATTGATAAAAATATTAGTTATATGAATAATGCAAGTTTAGGCATGCCACCTCTAAGTGTAGTTCAATCTATAAATAAAGGTTACCAATCAATTTCTAAAGAACCGTTACATGGAAAACATGATTTGCAGAATCATATTTCTGAATTTGTAATTCCACAGCTTGCAAATACTTTTGGTGTAGGTAGTAAAGAAATTGTGTTAACGCGTAATGCCTCTGAAGCTTTAGATATTCAAGCACATAGTATAAATTTAGAAAGGGGAGATGAAATACTAATTTCATCTCAAGAACATCCTGCAGGACTCAGACCTTGGTTAGTTCGTCAAAAAAATGATGGGATTAAGTTAAAAAAGGTATTTATCCCAAGCCCATTAATAAGTGTCTCTGATACTCTTTCAAGAATTTCTGATGCAATCACATCAAAAACTAAAGCTATTAGTTTTTGTCATGTAACAAGAGGTGGTCATTTATATCCAGTAAAACAAATAGTTAAAATGGCCAAAAATCGTAATTTATTAACACTTATTGATGGAGCCCAAGCTGCAGGTCAATTTCCAATTAATCTCAAAGAAATTGGATGTGATGCATATTCTGTTAGTTTACATAAGTGGATTCTTGCGCCAGCAGGCACAGGTTTTTTATATATTAATAATGAAGCGAAAGAGCGTGTTACATCTCCTTTTGTACATGAGAATGAACCCGAGCTATCTGGCTTTAACCCTCCAGGTACTAAAGATTTTCCAGTTAGAGCTGCTATTGGTACAGCTCTTGACTATATAAACTCAATTGGGCTTTTAAAAATTGAAAAACGCTGTAGATCCCTTTCGAATTATTTAAAAGCGGGTCTTAGTCAAATTGATAGTATTACAATACTAAGCTCTCCAAAAGACCACCTTTCAGCTCCAGGGTCAACAATTTTTGAGAAGAAAGGTCTTGATGCTTTTGAATCTGTTCCTATGATGGAGAATTTAATTAGTACTCATATTGATGAACATGTAAGAGACGGGCACAATGCAATTAGAGTATCAACTCATATTTATAATACCAAACAGCAAATCGACCGATTACTTGAAGCACTTTCCTAAATTCTAAAAAATAATTCATCATCATTATTAATTAAAAAGAGTCTCAGCGAAGTGTGGGGCTTTTTTGTTTATAAAAGGCACTCACCCATAGTTAGATTCTTTTTTGTAATTTCCTGCATTAACCGTCTCTGGTTCAAATAAAAGATAATGAAATGAAAAAAAATAAGTTTTTAATTTTAACAATATTCGTTTTCTTATTTTGTAAATGATCAAGAATAAGCTTAAAAGAAATCTTGGTATTGTTACTCTAACGGCAACGGGCATATGTTCAATGCTTGGAGCATCGATTCACGTCGTCCCATTTATGATTCAACGCAACGTCCCCGGTATTGGACCTTATGTCATGCCAGCATTCATTTTTGCTATGGTTCCAGCTTTTTTCGCAGCATTAGCTTATGGAATCCTTTCATCTGCAATGCCAAGGGCGGGTGGTAGCTATATTTATGCTAGCAGAGGTCTTAATCCATATTTAGGATTTATCGCAAGTTTCTCTCAATGGTTCGGCTTATCCATAGTGATCGGTGTGATTTCATATATTTGCGTTTCATTTATTCGAGATGTCCTTTCAGGTTTGGGCTTGCTTGAAATATCATTTTTGTTGGAGTTACCAGTGGTTAGGGTAGGGATTGCATTAGCCCTTATTTGGATATTTGTATTCATAAATATTCAAGGAGCAAGATCATATGAAAGAATTTTGCTTCCAATGATGTATCTAATGTTTTTCTTGGGAGGTATTGTAATCATTTCAGGTTTTTATTTTGATACAAACGATTTTGTTAATGCTTTGAAGATAAAGGATGATAGAAGTTTTGAAGTGGTTAATAATATCGAATTTGATTGGCGTGTCTTTCTTTCTGCTGCAGCTTTACTTTTTTCTAGTTTTATCGGTTTTGACTCAATAGCACAAGCGGGAAGCGAAGCAAAAAATCCATCAAAAACATTGCCTCGAGCAATCCTTCTTGCAATTATTTCGGTGGGTTGTTTTTATTTTTTATTCACAACCGCCATTTACCATACTGTACCGTGGAGTTTTATTGTTGAAGAATCAAAACTGAAGGATATTAGCGCACCAGGATTATTAAGTTATGTATTACCATCATGGTTAGGAGTTGCTATAGTTTTTGGAGCAGCAGTCGCACTTATTAATGATTTACCTGCTATGTTATTATCTGTATCAAGATTAATGTTTGCTTGGGCTGAAGATGGTATTTTTCCGTCAGTAATAACTCAGGTTCATCCAAAGAAATTTACTCCACATATTTCCTTAATTATTGCGGGGTTTATGGCTAGCCTTGGTGTATTGGGTTCACATTTTGCGGGTGATTTTTTTTTAGGCATTGATATCATGGTTACTTCCATGATGGTAAATTTTTTATTGATGTGTGTTACTTTAATCACTATTCCAGCTATAAATCCAATGTTAGCAGATAAAATATCAGTGATTAAAAACAGAACCCAACAATTATTTATAGGCATTCTTGGAATCTTATTCTTATTGCTATTTTTAGTTGTTCATGTACATAAAGACTTAACCTCCAACGTTTCAAATTGGTATTTTCACTCTACTCCAGTATGGCTTATTGTAATGGTTATTGGAAGTATTATATTTCTTTTAAAGTGGCGAGAAATTGGTAAAAAAGGGCACAACGAATATGATCGATTTAAGGTGCTTCCGTAATAATGAATATTCAATCAAAGCTTTCATCTAACCTTAAAATATCTCGCATCATAAATGGTTTATGGCAAATAGCTGATATGGAACGTGAGAGCGATCTTGATTCTAAAGTATATGCTAAAAAAATAATTCCATATGTAGAAGCTGGCCTTACGACCTTTGATATGGCAGATCATTATGGTACAAGTGAATTAATTATTGGTGAGTACAATGCTCTTAGTCAAAAATCTAATTTGCAATTACTTACGAAGTGGGTTCCCAATCCTGGCAAAATATCAAGAGGGTTAGTCAGAGAATCCGTTGAGCTCGCATTGACTAGAATGAATCAAACATCTATAGATCTTATGCAGTATCATGCTTGGTCTTATCTCGACCCTAGTTGGCTGGATGCTTTGCTATATCTAACTGAATTAAAAGAAGAAGGTCTTATTAATAATATAGGTGTCACCAATTTTGATTCAGCTCATTTACATATAGCATGTGCTTCAGGTATCCCGATTGTAAGTAATCAAATTAGTTACTCTCTTATTGATCAAAGAGCTAGTAGTGAAATGATGACTAATGTTTGTGAAACACATGAAGTAAAGCTGCTAGCCTACGGAGTATTAATGGGAGGTTTTTTAACTAAAAAATGGTTAAATAAGACAGAACCTAAATCTCAAGAGCTACAGACTTGGTCCGAGATGAAGTATAAGCGTTTTATTGATTTTTCAGGTGGGTGGGGTGCTTACCAAAATCTATTGAAAGTTGTAAATAAGATTTCTCATAATCACAATGTTTCAATAGCCAATATATGTTCGAAATATATTTTAGATAATGAATTAGTAGCAGGAATTATTATTGGGGCAAGATTAGGTCAAAGCAACCATATTGAAGATAATATCAATACATTAAAAACTGAAATTTCTAAAGACGAAATTATGATGATAAGAGATGCGCAAAAAGTGTTAGGGGCTATACCTGGAGATTGCGGCGATGAATACAGAAAAAAACCCTATCTTACAGCCTCCGGCGATTTATCGCATCATATTCAACAAATGCCTAATCCATACCATGTTAATGTTATTACAAAGAATCGCAAACAAATTTCAAGCAATACAAAGTGGGAGAAGCTTGCCAGTTATTCAAGGGCAGTAAAATTTAAAGATCGTATTGTGGTGTCTGGAACAACTGCGACCCATGATGATTCTGTTATAGGTGGAAGCGATGCTAAAGCTCAGACCTATTTTATTATTGATAAGATAGAAGCAGCTATAGAGGCTTTGGGAGGGTCTTTAAAAGATGTAATTAGGACTAGAGTTTTCATTAAGAATTTATCAGATTGGGAATCGGTAGCAAAAGCTCATGGGGAAAGATTTAAAGAGATAATGCCCGCCAATACGTTAGTACAAGCTGGATTGATAGGTGCGGATTATTTAGTTGAAATCGAAGCTGAAGCGGTTATTGTAAAAAAATAATTACAAACTAAATGAAACGCCTCTAGGTTAAATAAAGGAGAATAAAATGAATTTTAATATTACATCATTACTGATGGCTATAATGCTTCTTGTTTGGCAATTGGTGATGTGGAAAAAGATTAAACTTGAAAAATGGCAAGATTATACTTTGTCAGCAATTATGATAGCTTTAGGAGGATGGTTAGTTTATTTAGCTTTTTTATCATGATTATAACTTTGTTGAAATAGATTCTTTAATTACATATCAAGCCCCACTAAGTGTGGGGCTTGATATGTAATTAAAAGGCACTCACACATAGTTAGATTATTTTCATCAGTAAGTTTGCGAATCTGTCATTGCCATAGAATGCTGTGGTGTTTCTTATGAACAATATTTAAAGTTTGAACCAAAGAGGAGATTTAAAAGTGAAGCATAAGTTAATTACGCGACTTTTTACATTTTTATTTTTTATTTCATGTTTTGTTTTATCACAAGAAAAGCATTATTACCAAACTGATTTTTCGAAAGAGACATTTAAAACGAGACGGGCAAAGGTATTTAAAAAAATCGGAGACAAGGCTATTGCTCTTATTCAGGGCGCGAGCGGCGTTGATGGATTTGATGTTTTCCGCCAATCGAATAGTTTTTATTATCTCTGTGGACTAGAAACTCCTCACGCCTATTTACTCCTTGACGGCCGTAATAAAAAAACTACCCTTTATTTGCCTCATCGAGATGCAGGTCGAGAACGGGGTGAGGGTAAAATTCTTTCGGCAGAAGATGCTGATCTCATCATAAAATTGACTGGAGTTGATCAAGTGCGTGGTGTTGAATCATTATCTATAAATTTAGTGGGCGGACTTATTCGTCCACCCTCAGCTATTTTATATACACCCTTTAGTCCGGCAGAGACCGGCGCTGATAGTAGAGATGAATTGCTTCGAGGTCAGGCCCGTATATCCGGCGACCCATGGGACGGAGCGCCTTCCCGCGAGGCAAGATTTATGAAATTGATTAAAGACCGAACGCCTCAATTTGAAATGCGTGATTTGTCTCCAATTTTAGATGAAATGAGAATGGTGAAAGATCCAAAAGAAATAGATCTCATTCGTAAGGCGACTCAAATTGCTGGATTGGCTATTATGGAGGCCATGCACTCAACAAAACCAGGTGTTTATGAGTATCAGTTGGACGCAGCCGCAAAATATATATTCCATTTGAATGGTGCGCAAGGTGAAGGCTATTCTTCTATTATTGGTGGTGGTACGAATGCGTGGATGGGGCATTATTTTCGAAAAACGGACAAACTTGTAAGTGGAGATCTTGTTCTGATGGATTATGCGCCGGACTATCGATATTATACCAGTGATGTGACAAGGATGTGGCCTGTAAATGGAAAATTCACCGATGCACAGCAAAAATTAAGCAACTACATTATTGCCTATAGAGATGCACTGTTTCGGTATATTCGTCCGGGGATTACCTCTAATGAGGTCCTCGATTTGGCTGCAAAAGATATGGAAAAGTATCTTGTGGACAAAACTTTTGCAAACCCCGCCCATTTAAAGGCAGTGAAAGCTGGTATAAAATTTAGGGGTCATTTCCAGCATCCTGTAGGTATGGCCGTTCATGATGTGGGTCGTGCTCGTGGCGTCACCTTAAAGCCGGGTATGATTTTTACCATCGACCCCATGATTTGGATACCGGAGGAAAAACTCTATTATCGAATCGAAGATATGGCGCTGGTCACAAAGAATGGTGTGGAAAATATGAGTGCATTTGTACCGACTCAACTGAAAGATATCGAACGTGCAATGAAGAAAAAAGGGCTGATTCAATTTCGCCCGGCAAAGTCATTCCCCCTTAACAAATAAATTTAATGAATGTAGTTTTTGGGGTATAATTCAACAAAACAAAGCTACCTAAGGAATTAATTAAAAGTAAGAGTTACCGTCAACAAAAGATAGTAGCGGAGGAGGGATTTGAACCCCCGACACCCGGATTATGATTCCGATGCTCTAACCAACTGAGCTACTCCTTTTCACGACGATAAAATTAATATTCTATATAGTTAGTAGACAGCATGAAGCACATATGAAGCAGATTTGCTTTAGGAAGGTGCTTATATGGCCTCTCTTTATAAAAGACCTAATGGTGTTTACTACTTAAGTGTTTCTTTCCAGGGTGAGCGTATTTCACGCTCTCTGGGTACTAGCTCAAAATCTACAGCAATTACAATACTCTCAAAGATTGAAAGAGATATCTACTCACAGTTACTGAATGGTAAGCAAAAGAAAGATATACCATTCAAAGAATTGGTATCAAAGTATCTTAAATATGATCATAATTGGAGTAAATCAACACTTGAAATAAATACGCTTAAATTAACTAATTACTTAAGATATGGCTTACCATTAAATAAAACTACTAAAGCCATGACCATTCGCATTATTAATGGCTGCAATAGGTGGGGAGTGGCTCAAGGGTATCTACAATCATACCAGAAAATACCTGGTGGCAGTAATTATGATCCAAGAACTAGAGTATATACAAGAAAAGAACTAGATATACTGTTTCAGGGAGTAACTCCTTATCACTTTAATCAGTTTATCCAATTCGCTTACTACAGTGGGGCTAGAATAGGTGAAATACGCCGTATATCGACGGTAGATGTTTTATCCGAGTATATTCGTAAATGGTAAGAGTGGCCGTAGAACGGTCAAATTAGCCTCTCAAGCTCGTAAAATATTAGACAAGAAACCTCAGTGGAATTACACCAAGAACTATGTTCAGCTTACGTGGGGTAGAAATAGAAAAAGGCTTGGCCTGAAAGATGCTAGAATGCATGATCTCAGGCGTACATTTGGTTATAATCTAATTAAGCAGGGTAGACCGATCTACGAGGTAAGTAAACTGCTTGGCCATTCATCTGTTGTTACCACTGAAAGGCATTATGCTCCACTAATGGCTACTGAGATTGAGGAGTTTGTATTATAATGTTT
>Ga0209335_10004344_pt1 | contig 13563 bp, 12 predicted proteins | sample COG_09_FD_184753 | JGI IMG/M metagenome (GOLD analysis project Ga0209335, IMG submission 184753) | Pelagic Microbial community sample from North Sea - COGITO 998_met_09 (SPAdes) (version 2) | ecosystem: Environmental > Aquatic > Marine > Neritic zone/Coastal water | place: Helgoland, sampling...
CTTTAGAGATAAACAATCCTTGATGGGGTAAAGACATCTTAAAAAGCAAAGACTTTTTATCGAATCTCTTTTTAATTTTTGTTTTATATATAAGATTTCCTTTTATATCTATCCTTTGAATATTACCGCAAACTATAGGACTATCTTTTAAATCTAAATTTGTAAATAAATCACTTATTGAAGAATTATTAATAAAGCCATCACCATCACCCTGAAAATTTATATAATCGCCTGTAGCTAATTTAATTCCTTTGTTAAAAGCATCACTTATACCTTTGTCGGGTTCACTAATCCATTTGATTTTAGGTAAATCAAAGTTTTTTATTATATCAACCGTATTATCTGTACTTCCTCCATCAATAATAATTAATTCAAAATTTGAATATACTTGATTTAAAATAGATTCAATGGTATCCTTTATCTTATCAGAACCGTTTAAAACAGAAATAATTACGGAAACTTTTAATAAATTCATTTAAAATTTTTCTACTAGCTATTTAATATTGACTTTTTATTTAAAATATCTTTATACAAATCAATATAATTTTTAGATACAATTTTCGAATCAAATTCAACCAAAACTTTACTTCTAGAATTTAAACTAAGTTGATCATACTCTTTGTTATTTAAAACCCATTCTATACCTTTTAATAAATCATTGGAATCTTGAGGATAAGCAAGATAACCGTTTTTTTTATGATCAATCAAATCAGAATTACCTCCTATATTAAACCCTACAACAGGTGTGCCACATGCTAAACTCTCCATTATAGCATTTGATAAGTTTTCTTGTAAGCTAGGGACTACCATTAGATCTGCAGAGTTATAAAGTGTCACCAAACTTATGTCATCAGATAAACTTCCAAGATAGTGTGTTACAAGACCAAGATCAGATGGTTTATGGGGTTTAGCACTTCCGAAAACTAAAAGTTCTATATTTTCGGGGTTTTTCAATTTGGACAGTGCTTCTTTTAATTCTTTAAATCCTTTTCGTGGATCACTAGTGGCTCCCATTGCTCCAAAAAGAATATATTTTTTATTCTCTGAAAGATTCCAAACAGAACGAGAGTATTTTTTTTCATGAGGCTTGAAAATATTTGTATCAATTGGATTAGGAAGGTTTATGTGATTATTAAATTTCAGAAGTTGGCTGTTTTTTGAAAGTTCAAATAGCCATTTACTTAAACTAACTATAGTAATATCTTTTTTAAGTGAAAACAATTTTTGCTTTTCCTTAAATATTTTAAAACTAAGGTCATTTAGTTCGTTACTATCTAAAATGGGACATTTACCACATGAATCTTTAAATCTAACACACTTATCACTATAATGACAACCTCCAGTAAATGCCCACATATCATGTAGAGACCAAACTATTGGAGCATTTATTTTTTTTAAGTCTGAAATAGAAACTAAACCATTATTTATCCAATGAAGATGAACAATATCTGGATTAATTCTATTTATTTCATTAACAATTCCAGATAAAGGAACCCAATTAGTGCTAAATAAAGATTTATTATTATATTTTTTTAAAAAAAATCTGTCTATGTATGGATAAACTAAAGCCTTAACTTTTTGTATTTTAGAGGTAGGACCTATAACACTAATATCATTTGTCTTTTTTAAGGCAACTATCATTTTACTGTTAATACCGTTATTAACAAGACTATTGTGAAGTCTATATGCTGCTTTACCAGCTCCTCCTTGTATATCTGAAGCTACAGTTAGTATCTTTAGCATAAATTTTTTATTGCATCTAAATAAACTTTCTCGCTTTTTCCTATTTCTAATGAATCAAAGCTAAACTGAGCTATATAATTACTAAAATCAAAATTATAATCTTGATTATGATTTTGAAGATTGATATACCTTTCTTTATAAAAATCTATTTTATCAATGTCTTTAATAAATCCTTGTATTTTTCCTTTATTTGGCTCCGTATAATCTAAAATATAGTTTCTCCCATTACCTAACGTTTGTAATATAACTGAGTGATAGCGCATACCAATATTAAACATTGATAACGAAAAGGTTTTTATTGTTTCCTCTAGCGTCAAGGGTGCATTTTGTACTTGTATATTCTCTCTATTAAGAGAGAATTTGATTTTATTTAAAAAATACCTGTCATCGTTTCCGACATCGAAATAATGCATTGGAATCATCTTGATCATATTGTTCGGAAATTCTAAGGACAATTTATCTATGAAATCAACTAATTTTTGATCTATGTTATTATGAGTATATGTTGAATTATACTCGCATGGAAAAGATCTCAAATTAACCGCTATATAATCTTTAGAATCTGTACTTTTAAATGTAGATGATATTTTGGAAACAAAATGAACAGAAGGGTCAAAAGCCACCATCACTTTAGACTCGATTTTTAAACTTCTAATTTGATCATAAGAAGATAAATCCCTAACAACGACAACATCGGAATTTTTAAAGATATTAATTATACTTTTTATACTATTTTCTTTAAATAAAGGCCCAACACCACAGCCTAAAACAGCTGTTTTAATTCCATTGTTTTTTGCTTTAGTAAAAGCATACTCAATCATCGATAGTTCTTCTAAGTCCATTAAAGGGCCTCCACCCATAATAATCAAGTCAGAATTTAAAACACTAGTTTTTAAGTCCTTTATTTTTTTTGAGTTAATTATTTTAAATTTCAGAGTGCCTTGAGAAAAATTATTTATAATCTTTAGGTCTTCTATTAATGTTCTTTCAGTAAAAAAAGGATTTAAAGACCCTACAGTAACATTAATATCGCCCAAACTTTGAGACAATAGTTGCATTAATCCCGCAAATATCGCCCTATCGCCTATTGTTTCTGTTCCATACCAACCTAATATTAAAATTCTCACTTTAACTTATTTAAAAATTTATAATAACTCATTGAAAACTTATTTAAGACCATAAATTTTAAAAATGGAAAAATATTCTTTATGTAAACTTCCCCTCCATAATCATGAATACAGTTATCACACTTATTTTTCAATATATCTTCCCTATGTTTAATATTTTCATCAGAGAAAAATATTTCTTCTCCTTTTTTTATATTACGTAAGCTTCCTATTTCATCAGAGGCAACAGAACAATAGAAGAGTTTTCCTCTTGCATCCATAGTAACACCCTCCTCTTTCCATGAACAACCTAAAAGACGCTTTGGGATATCTGAATTTAGCCAATAAAACATAGAAAAGTATTTAAACTTATCATTAATGTTATTACTTATTCTAATTCTACCTAATAAGAACTCTTTTGCTGCCTGTTTATAAGGAGAATAGTTAGTGCTATCGTATATAACACTATATTGATCCCTAATTGTTTGGCTTTCTATCCTTTTGTTATCAATACCTAAGCGATATTTAATTTTATTTTGTAACTGATTATGAATCATAAAAGTGTCCAACTCAACTAAATGATTAACATTTTGTTTAATTATCGTACAACCTATATTGAAATCGTCACAATATTTATTTTTATTTTCCTTTAATTCTTGTATTAAAGGGAAAGTATTTTTGAAAACATCTAAACCTCTTACATCATTGTGTATTTTTCCTACTCCGTCTAAGCTAATTGAAACTTGAAAATTTACATCATGACTTTTACAAATAGAGTATATTTCAACTAAAACTTCTTTTAAAACTCTAGAATTAAAACCATGACTAATAATATTTAAATACTTAATTGAAGGGAGTCCACAAATTTCTTTAGCGTAAAAAGGTAAGTTTTTTATCAGACTAGGTTCCCCCCCGTTAATCCCAACTGCAACAACATCTTTGAATAAAGGATCATTAATATACTTTTTAAATTCTTCAATACCCATTTCATTTGAGCTATCCATTTTCCAAATATTACACATTACGCATTTAGAATTACAAGCATATGTTAATGGTAGTTGTATAACCTTGGGATACTTTTTCTTTTTGCCAGTTTCTTTACGAAAAGAAGTGTTTTTAATAAACCTAATAATTTCTATAGATTTATTTGGCATTAAGTTTTTAATCAAGTTTTTAATCATTGTGTTATGATAAATTATACCATTAATAATTATTTGCGTTTATGTAAAATATTACTTAAAGCATCTTTTTCAAAAATATCTATAGTGCTAACTTTAGAAAGGTTTTTTATACTTACGTCTAATTTTTCAAAAATCTCATACAAAGTAAAAGTATTAGATAATGATTGAAATGATCGTCGATTATATGATTCTTTTTTAAAAACTCTTTTAACTTCGTCTTTTTGATGAATAGCATTTTTATAAAATCTCATTTCTTTTTCTTTATACATGAAATTATTGTGATCCATCCCTAATAAGTATATCTCATCAAAACCCATATAAATAGCTATTATTAATGCATAAACACTACAAGTACGACCCTGAAGTATCATGCGGCTTAAATCTATATCACTATTGCTAAAGCTATACATTTCACTAAAGTGAATTCCTGGAAAATACCAATTTATCTTATGATTTTTAAATATCTCATACTTATCAAAAATATACTTTATGTTTCTCTTATAAGCATTGATGCCAAATAGCATATTTACGTTCTTAGGTGTTTTAAATTCCATTTCTTTAAACCATCTCTTCCACTCATCATCAGTTTGTGGTGGGTGTATAGGTGAAGTTATATAGTATTTTGGCTTATTGCCAGACATAATCTCTCCAAAATCATCATGTACATAAAAATTATTAAGAGCGAAAACAATCTCATCCTTTAGGGGTAATAAGTTTTCTTTTTTTATGGATGGGCCACTCCCTAAAAGGAAGCATCTTTCTCCTTTATGTATGTCTTTTAACTTAACATTTTTAGCTACAAGCTTTTGAAATTTGCAAAATTGAACATAACTTCTTAGTCTAAGAAACTTGATTAAAAGTATTGGAGGAATTATGCTTTTTATGAATTTATTAGACATATTAATAATTTTGAAAAATAATATTCAGGCAATTCTAATGGAATTATTCCTGTATGATATTTATTTTTTTTTGGATACTATAGTAAAAAAACCTCCTCACTAGAATGAAATATATCACCGAAGAAAGAATAGTTGAATAGCTGTAATATATTATGTTTACATGATAAATAAGAAAAATAAAATTTAAAAATATATTTATGGTTAATGTTAATAATTGATACTTTAAAAGAATAAAATGGGCATTATTACTGATCATATAATAAATATACATTGTATTGAAGGACAAAAACAATGATGAAAGAACCAACGTAAAAAACAAAAGCTCAGTACCGTAATACTTTTTTATTACTAATTCCAATAAAAAGGGATATGAAATAATAGTTATTAGTGAAATAACAAAAGTAAAAAGGTATAATTTATTGTTCGTTCTTATAATAACTTTCTTAACATCATTATATTTATCTTCTGCAACAAGCTTAAAAACAACTTGAGAATAGGGCGCACAAAATATTAATGCAATTAGCCATATGTTCAAAGCCAAATTGGAAGTAAAACCATATCTAGCAAGTTCTCCTAATGAATAAAACTCAGAAATAATCCATCTATCAGCTGTTCTAAAAACAATATCAATAGCCCAAACCAAATAAACAAAAAAACCTATCTTGTAAATTGTTGCTACTTTTTCTCTAAAAATCCTGAAATCAAATGAGGTCTTTTTTAATGGAACTATATAAAGAGATATTAATAAAATAAAAAAAGTAGCTATTAACTGTGCGATAAATATTGTCTCAATTTTTCTAAAAAAATAAAATAACACAAAAACTAGGCTAGGCTTTAAAAGCTGCTCAATTGCTTTGATAATATTAGCTTTCTGAAATTCTAGATTTGAATTCAGATAGCCTAATGCATTTTGAGTATATAAAGAGAAAAAGAAATTAGCGCCTATTACTAATATAATTAATCTGTTTAAATCTATATCAAATAAAAAGAGGGTGAATACAGCCCCAAATTGAATAATATGTGAGATAATATTACTGTAAACAAACAATTCAACTTCGTTTTCATTTGGATTAGCAATGTGCTTTGGAAGCAATATTGATGTGCCATGAAACGAACCAAGTTGTAACAAAGGCAACAAAGATATTATCATTATTATATAAATATAAATCCCATAATCATTTTCAGAGAGACTCCTAGCAATGAAAATAAAAGACAGAAACCCTATGGGTTTTGAAATAAACGCTATTGATAAGTTTTGAAGAATAATTTTTCGCAAATTATTTATGTATAAGTTTTTTCAATGTTTGTTTCAATCCTAATTTTTCTAAAATACTTACTATGAATGCTCTTAAATAGTATGGATTTAATTTTAAAAGGTATAAAAGTTGTTGCTTTTTTAATTCAATTTCAATTTTATTAGCCCACAAAGACATAGGTTGACTATAAACCTCATAAATGTTTGTTACTTCCCAGTTTTTTGGTTTTTGTAGAATAAATGTGCAGCGCTCATCTCCATATATAATTTTCAAACCTAATGTTTCGAAAAATTGATTTAAATAATGCTTGTAAAAATTAAATATATGAGCATTTTGAAAATATAAACTAGGGTTATGGTAAGTCCTTTTAATATCAAAAATACCAGGAACTTCTACCAGTAAATATTTTTCGTCTTTTAAATACTCAAGTATTTCATTAATAAAATTAATCGGATTTGTAATGTGCTCTAGAACATGAGATATTATTATTAAATCTTGAGAATTTTTTGGCGTCTTTTGAGGGTCTATTTCACCATCATAAAGATCTAAACCCTTTTCTTGTCCAAATTTTAAATATTTCTCACCAAAATCACAGCCTGAAACTCTTGTTCCTTCTTTAGCGAAAGAGGAAAGAATTCCACCTGATCCACATCCTATTTCAAAAACATCTTTAACACTTTGTAAACCAACGTTCTCCTCAATTAATTTTCTAAATTTATCACCTCGTATTTTCTGGTCTTTAAAAAAATCTTTTGAAGCTAATTCTTTTCCAACATATATACCCCTGTACTCATTATTGTAAAATTTCTCTGTTGATTTATCATCTAATCTTTCCTTAATCCTAATTAAACCACATTTTTTACAAAGTAGGTTAATGCAAGGAATTCCGTATCTATCTTTTTCAGTAATTACAGTATCTAGTATCTGGTCTTTATTGCCACATAAACACTGATTTTCAATATAATTATACTCTCCTTGATCTACTTTTTCAAGAAATTTATTTACTTGTTCTTTTTGAAAATCATTTAGATTTAAAATTGGAATTCTATCGTTAATACAAATAGGAAATTTTATTAAGGTATTTATCATAATTTGCCGTTTATAAGATCGTATTATCCGATTAATTTATAATTATGTTATTGCTTTGTGTTAGGTATAAAAATTCAATTTTTTGAAAAATCTGCTTTGAATTAATTTAGTGTGTAATAAATACTAATTGATTTTTTTATCTTTTTTTGAAATAATATGCTTAATCATTAATTTTTCAGCGATTAGCCAATCATCTTCTTCATCGATTTCTACAGCTGTAAACTCCTCCATTTCATATATTGCTATTTTTCCACTTAGTCTGTTCTTGTATTTAATAATATTAGCAATAGTATTAATATAAAATGATCCATTTTCCATCAACACGCCCTCAAAATCTTGTCTTCTAGGTCGTGTTTTATAATCATAATTTAAAGGGAAACCGTTCTTATTCCAAAAAAAACTTTTTGTTCGAACACAAGTAAGAATTGAATCAGCTTTTTCTGTTTTTAAAATTTTCAATGCTTTATCAAAATCTTTTGATTGTGTCAGTGGTGATGTTGCTTGTACTAGAAAAAAAAGATCATTGTCAGAGAATTTTCTCTTAGCGATAAACTCTAACATGACTGATTCTGTACTTGCGGTATCATTAGCATTTTGAGGTTCTCTGTTGTATACTTCTACTTTATCAAAGCTAAAGCTATTTACTACAGACATTATTTCTTCACAATCGGTAGCAACAAATATTTTGTCAATACTTGAAGAATTCTGAAGCGCTTCAAGATTCCAATAAACAAGAGGTTTCCCACAAAAATTTTTAATATTTTTAAATGGTATGGATTTACTCCCACACCTAACAGGGATAAATGCTAAATTCATATTTACTTTTTATAGAGAACTAGTAATTATTTTAGACAAACTATTAAACTGAAAATAATTATATTATTTCTTGATTTTTAAAATCTTGAATTAATTGAATTACAAGATTTTTACCTTTAATTTTAGGGATTTCAAGATCATATTGCTTTAATTCTTGAGTGTCTGCTTTAAATTGTCTTTTAATATCAATTTTATTAATTCCCATTTCCATAGCAATAATTTTACTTGACTTTGCATCTTTTATAATTATTAACCCCTCTTTAGAATTATATATTTTGTAGTCAATTTTAAAATTTTCAAGAATAATTTTAATGAAATTCAACACACTTATCTGAGCTCCAGAGCCTATAACTATTTTATCATTTATTCTTTTTTCAGATGCACTCACTACAATTTTGATATATTCCTTAGCGTAACCCCAGTCCCTTACTGATAAAGCATTATGGAATTTAAATGGTTCGTTTTTTATATTATTATCATAATTAATGAAGTAATTAATAGCTTTGGCTGAAAAAAATCTATTGTCTCGATATGAACTTTCATGATTAAAAAAAATAGGATTAAAAACTTTTATCCCTTTCGATCTTAAGATTTGACTCCCATAAAACTCAATTGTTTTAGCCAAACCATAATTATTTATTGGATCAATTATTGTTTTTGAGTTTTGTGGGGTTTCGGATGGAATCCCAAAAATTTCTGAACTTAATGGCTGACATAGCCAAAAGTCAAGACTATTTTCTTCAATTACTTTACATAGGTTGAAAAAAATAAGTGTTTTTGTAAATGAGTCACTGATTAAACTATTATCTCGGACAAACGTTTCATTTGCAAAATTAAATACTTTATCATATGTATTTAATTCAAATATTTCTTTTATGAATTTATAATTATTTAAATCCCCTATAAATATATTTTTTTGATTTTCATGAATAAACCTGTTTTCATTTCTGACAGCTATATCATAGTTGATGTTATTTTTGTCAAAGAAATCGCACAGAACTCTTCCATCTTGACCATTTGCTCCTAAAATTAAAATTCGATTATTCATCGTAAATGTTTTTTAAGAATTTAATTGCTTCATGAAATTTCTCTCCACCATTCAAATGACCTTCCCAAACTTCAATAACTTTTATATAATCCTCATCAAGAATTTCTTTATAATTTGACAAATTTCCCTTTCCGAACTCCACACCTTCCCCATCTGTTCCTGCTGCGTCTGAAATATGAATATGGACGCAGTTTTCTTTTAATTTTTCATACCAAACGCGCCAATCTTGTTCGTAATAATTTGCTGATAGAATCAGGTGAGCTAAATCAATACAAATATTTATTTTATTTTTTTTGACAAAATTTATATCTTCTTCATTAACAAATAAATTTAACAATGCGGACCCACCAAAATACCACGCCTTACTTGGAAGCCACTGTGCTGCAATCAGAACATCATCTTTTTCCTTAATTGAGTCAGTATATTCTTTGAATTTGTGATAAAAAATTTCCTTGTTTTTAAAATTATTAACTGAAAAGCTTCCTAGAATCAAACATTCTTTTTTTGATTTATTTTTTATTTGTTTTGAAATTTCAATACAATTGTCAATGATCTTATTAGAACTTAAATTAATTTCATCATTGTCTGAAAAAGGGTCTATTAAATGGTCTTTAGAAATATAATCAGGGAGATGTATAGAAATATTGTCTCCCTGATTAATTAAATCTAAGGCAACAGATGGGTTTTTATTTAAAATTGCAACTTCTTTAAAGGACAAGTGTAATTCATAATAAGTGCCTGAAAATTTTTCTTTGATTTTTTTAAAATCATGAAGTCGAACAGGTAATGAAAGTTTTTTAGAATCCATGAATTTTACTAATCCTGATTCTTTTTGAATTTTAAAACTTTCTTTGAAATCACTAATATTTACAGGATCTCCTTTTTGCACTTTTTTTATTAATTTTTTACCATATAAGTTGATTACTTCATTTGGTCTTATTCCAGTTGCGGGAGATAATTCTACAGTATGATTTTCATCAAAAGCAATTCCTTTTTGCAAATCAGAATTGTAGTAAACACCAACTCCTAAGTTTCTGACATTTACAATTTCCCCTTGATTAGACAATCTTTTTCCATCTCCAATTATTTTGTTGTAATTATTTATGAATAAATTGAGTTGCTTAAATTCACTGGGGTCTGAACTAGTTGAAATATCTAAACCTGTATCGTTTTTTGATTCACAAAAATGTCTTTCAATAATGTTAGCCCCTAATGAAATTGCTAATAAGCATATTTCCCAATTTTCATCATGTGAGGAATAACCTATTTGAGAATTTGTTTTTTTTGAAAGTTTCTCTATAAAACCCAATTGTTGATTTCCTATTGCAACTGGATAGTTTGTTATACAGTGAAAAACACAGTCATTTTTATTTAATTTTGCTTTTTCTATATATTCATAAATTTCTTCTTCATTCCCTCCACCATAGCTTATGTAAACTGGTTTTTTTGTCTTTTTTGCAGATCTAATTAATTCAATATTTCTAAATTCTGGAGATGGTATTTTTATAAAATCGATATTTTTAATTTCGAATTTCTTGTTGAAATTCTCAAGGTCAGTTTTTTTAAAAAAACTGAATCCTATTTTAACATCAATCTCTTTACAATAAGTAATTATTGAGTTTATCCAATTATCATCAAGCTTACTTTTATCAAGTTCGTCTATTATTAAAGTACTCCCCATTTCTTGATTTTCACTGAAAAAGCTTTCAGATCTGTATTGAAACTTAACTGAATTACAACCTGAATCTTTAGCTAATTTGATCATTCTAAATAATTTATCATGATCACCCCCATGATTTATTCCTATTTCAGCTATTGAAATCTTATTTGTCATAATATTTGTATAATAATTGAGCTCCATCTTTTAAGCCAATTGAATTGTTATGACCTAATTCTCCTAGTTTAGAACTATCCATTAATTTCCTTGGCGTCCCATCTGGTTTATTTATATCCCAAATAATGTCACCTTTATGTTCAGTAATTTCTTGAATTAATTCAGCCAATTCTTTTATAGAAATTTCACTTCCTGATCCTACATTATAGAGCGAATCTTTCATTTTATTCTCTAGTGCAAATACAACTGCACTCGCTAGATCATCTACATGAAGAAATTCTCTTTTTGGTGTTCCTGTACCCCAGAGCACTACATCAGCGTGATTATTTTCTTTGGCCTCATGGAATTTTCTAATCATTGCTGGAAGCACATGAGAGGTCTCTAAATCATAGTTATCTCCAGGGCCATATAGGTTCGTCGGCATAAGAGACACGTAATCTCTATTATACTGATTCCTTAAAGCTTCAATTAGTTTCACTCCAGAAATTTTTGCTATGGCATACCACTGGTTGGTTTCTTCTAAAGGACCGGTAAGTAAATACTCTTCTTTAAGTGGCTGAGGAGCCATTTTAGGATAAATACAGGAGCTTCCAAGAAATATAAATTTTGGAATATCTAACTGATGCGCTGCACTAATAAGATTATTTTGAATAAGCATATTATCCATTAAAAACTCATAGGGATAACTACTATTAGCAAGTATCCCCCCAACTTTTGCCGCCGCATCTATAATAGCAACTGGCTTTTCTCTTTCGAGCATGTCAAAAACAGCTTTTTGATCTCTTAAATCGAGTTCTTTGGAACTAAATCCAATGATATTTTTATAGCCTTTAGCTTCTAAAGCCCTCCAGCATGCAGCGCCCACCATTCCATTATGGCCAGCTATATATATTTTAGAATCAAGTGTAATATGACTACTCATAATAGTTTAATGTATTATAGCCTCCATCTCTTAAGTATTTATCTTTTTTAAATAACTTAATGTCTGATTTCATCATATCCTCTACAAGCTCTTCTAAAGTTATTTCAGGCTCCCATCCAAGCTTTTTCTTAGCTTTTGATGCATTACCTACAAGAAGATCTACTTCTGAGGGTCTAAAATATTTCTCATCAATGGATAAAACTTCTTTTCCAATTTCAAGCTTATAGTCAGGGTTTGAACAAGATTTTATTTTAGCCACCTCATTTATGCCCGCTCCTGTAAATTCAAGTTCTACTCCAATATGGCTAAAAGCCATTTTTACAAAATCTCTAATTGTGGTGGTTCTGCCTGTTGCAATTACCCAATCCTCTGACTCTTCAGCTTGAAGAATCATCCACATCATACGCACGTAATCCTTAGCATGACCCCAATCTCTTTTTGAATCAAGATTACCTAAGTATAATTTATCTTGAAGACCAAGTGCTATTTTTGAAACAGCTCTTGTAATTTTTCTAGTAACAAATGTTTCCCCTCTAATTGGAGACTCGTGATTAAAGAGTATTCCATTCGATGCAAATAAGCCATAGGCTTCTCTGTAATTAACGGTAATCCAATAAGCATACATTTTAGCCACTGCGTATGGAGAGCGCGGGTAGAAAGGCGTAGTCTCGCTTTGTGGAACCTCTTGAACCTTTCCATATAATTCAGAGGTAGAAGCCTGGTAAATTCTAGTCTTTTTATCTAACCCTAATATCCTAACGGCTTCTAATAATCTAAGAGTTCCTATTCCATCTGTATCTGCTACATACTCTGGCATTTCAAAAGAAACCCCTACATGACTCATAGCTGCCAGATTATAAATCTCATCTGGCTGAATTTGTTTGATAAGTCTAATTAGATTAGTACTATCAGTCATGTCTCCGTAATGAAGGATAAATTTCTGATTCTCAATGTGTGGATCCTGATAAATATGATCTATTCTATCTGTGTTAAATAAAGAGGTTCTTCTCTTTAATCCGTGAACGGTATATCCTTTTTTTAAAAGAAACTCAGAAAGATAAGCTCCATCCTGACCTGTAACTCCTGTTATTAATGCTGTTTTCATTTTTAAAAACTTGTTATAATTTCTTAAGTAGCCAACTAGATGACTGTATTTTATCTCCAAGCCCGTCTATGAGCGCCACATTCATTTCTTCACAAACAGGCTTTTCAGGAATAGTATCATTATTTTGGTCTCCTCCATTAGCAAATCCAAGATCGAACTCTTCCCCAAACTGCTCAGCGATCATTTTAATGGTGGCGCAAACAGTTCTATCGGTATCAATAGAGAGAATAGCCTTATCTACGGCTTTAATGTTAGAAACGATGATCATACGCTCCTTTTCATCCTGAAACTCTTTACTCCCTTTAAGCGCTCTTTGATGGTCGTTATTTACGATCACAAAAAGCTTGTCGGCAATGGCCTTAGCATTATTAAAATACTCAAGATGCCCTTTGTGAATGGGGTTAAAATATCCTGAAACGATAATGGCTTTTTGCTTTTCCAAATTAAAAAAGATTATTAATGCTTTTTACTACTGCTGGTAGGTGAGATTTCTTTTGTGGTAAAATTAGTGCTCTTTTCATCCCTTTCCAATTGAATACGTACTTAATGAACGAACCCCTCTAC
>Ga0209335_10004352_pt1 | contig 13547 bp, 13 predicted proteins | sample COG_09_FD_184753 | JGI IMG/M metagenome (GOLD analysis project Ga0209335, IMG submission 184753) | Pelagic Microbial community sample from North Sea - COGITO 998_met_09 (SPAdes) (version 2) | ecosystem: Environmental > Aquatic > Marine > Neritic zone/Coastal water | place: Helgoland, sampling...
TCTTCTTTCCTTAATTTCTGTTGGAACAATATTACTCAAACTAACAGCTTTAGTCCCTGATCTTTCACTGTACTTAAAAATAAATGCCATTTCAAAAGCTGATTGCTGAAATGCACTTTTAGTTAATTCAAAATCTTCCTCTGTTTCACCTGGGAAGCCAACAATTACATCTGTGCTAATTCTCATAGCCGAATGAGTAGATCGCAATCTGTCTACAATTTCAAGGAAGCGTGCACGGGAGTAAGGTCTGTTCATTGCTTTGAGAATTTTATCCGAGCCACTTTGCATCGGAAGATGTGCATGTTCACAAAGTTTGGGCAAGTATTTATAACACTCAATTAAATCATCACCAAAACTGATTGGATGAGGCGAAGTAAATCTAATTCTTTCCAAGCCTTTTACATCATTTAGTTTTTCGAGTAATTGAACAAACGGTGTTTTATTATTAATTTTTGGAAGCGAACCACGTCCATAAGCATTTACTATTTGACCCAATAAAGTGACTTCTTTTGAGCCTCGGTCTACTAATTCAATCGTTTCGTCAAGAATACTCTCTATACTCCTGTATCTTTCTTTACCCCGGGTCTTAGGTACAATGCAAAATGAACATTTCATGTTGCACCCCTGCATTATAGAAACAAATGCAGATGCTTGAACTAATTTTCCCGCATTATGATTGCGAATTTGATTTTGCGACCCCAGTTCTTCTCCTAAATCTACAATGGTTGGATTCTCGGTGCTCTTTCCTTCCGAAATTTTATCTAAGTAATCAGGTAAATGATGAAATTTTTGAGTACCGACGATTAAATCCAAATCCGGTAGCGTATCAAGAATCTCAGAGCCTCGATTTTGGGCCATACAGCCCATAATTCCCACAAGAAATTTTGGGTTCTTTTTTTTGCGTTTAAGTAAATGACCAGTTTTCCCCAATGCTTTATTTTCAGCCTGTTCTCGCACACTACATGTATTTAATAATACAACATCAGCTATATCTTCATTATCAACGATTTCATATCCCCTATTTTTTAATTTGTATGCCACATCATCTGAATCTCTTTCATTCATTTGGCATCCATAGGTCTTAATAAATACTCGGTTCATTCGGATCAATTAAGATACCAATCCCAATTTTACGGTCAACTGCTAATAAAATCAGGGAGTTCAAATGCTGAATTAAGGATAGAGGAAGTTACTTCGCTTAATAACTCTTTTGAATTATGCCCAGAACTTAAGAGTACTGAAGAAACTCCAAGGGAATCGGCAATCTCATGATCGTGACATGTATCACCAACTAAAAGAATATCGTCATTAGCGATTCCAAGAAAATCAAAGTGTTTACTTGCTATTGAACCCTTACCATTTGCTAAAATATGATCAACTCCAGAAATTAGTTTAAAATAGGATTCTAAACTAAAATAAGAAACAAATTTCGATAAATCATCCTGAGATGCGGCTGAAAGAACAGATTGAGAAATTCCTAAATTACTAAACTGTTTTATTACCGCAAAAATTCCCTTTTGTAACTCACATTGATAAAATCGTTCTCTATACTGGGTAATAAAATAATTGGATAGAAATTTAAAGCTTTCACTTGTAGTAGGAAGGCCGATTAACTTGTAGTATTCTTTGACGGGAAATCTGAAATTATTTGTATAGTAATTTAGAGTAACCTGTTGCAAGTCATACTTTAGCAAAAGTTCATTAACAATTTCAACACAGAGTGCTGCATCATCTACTATTGTACCATTCCAGTCCCAAATTATATGTGAGTATTTCACAGGTTCATGTTGATTGAAAATAGATTACCTAGAAGCAATAATATAACAAAGTTATAAATGAATTCAGTATTTAACAATTTTAATTGAAAATACTTGATTATACGAAACATGAATTCATTGTGGATGATCAATCTAATTTTAATTATGGCGAAGAATAAAACAGAAAAAAAGACACATAAAAACCCAGACCTGGAACTTGCATTCCAAGGTATTAATAAAAAATTTGGGGAAGGCGCGTTGATGAGGTTAGGGGATGCGACCAAGATGAATGTTTCAGTAATTTCGACTGGGTCACTCGCAGTTGATTTATCTTTAGGAGCTGGCGGACTGCCTAGGGGGCGAATTGTTGAGATTTATGGACCAGAGTCTTCGGGTAAAACAACATTTTGCTTAAGTGTAATAGCTGAGGCACAAAGGAACGGAGGCAATGCAGTATTTGTAGATGTAGAACATGCACTTGATCCAAAATATGCTAAAGTAGTCGGAGTTGATTTAGATAATTTAATGGTTTCACAACCTGAAAGCGGAGAAGATGCACTTAATATTACTGAAACTTTGATACGTTCAGGAGCGATTGATGTAATCGTATTGGATTCAGTTGCAGCACTCGTTTCCAAGCAAGAGCTTGATGGTCAAATGGGAGATACCACCGTTGGACTTCAGGCTAGGATGATGAGCCAAGCAATGCGACGATTAACAGCTGCCATTTCAAAAACGAATTGTGTCTGTATTTTTACAAATCAAATTCGCGAAAAAATAGGCGTGATGTTTGGTAGTCCTGAAACAACTCCAGGTGGAAGAGCATTAAAATTCTTTTGTTCAATACGAATGGATATTCGTAGAATTGGTCAAATTAAAGAATCAAATGGTACGGTAACAGGAAATAGAACTAGGCTTAAAATAGTTAAAAATAAAATAGCACCACCATTTACAGCCTGTGAATTTGATATTATGTATGATGAAGGAATATCAAGAACAGGTTCTGTGTTAGATCTTGGAATTGAACATGGAATACTTATCAAAAAGGGAGCATGGATTTCGTACGATGGTAATTTAGTTGGACAAGGTCGCGAAGCAGCAAAGCAAGTACTTTCAGAAGATGTAGACCTAATGAATAAAATAACTGATGCAATTTTAGAGAAAGTAGAGGTTAGCGTTGGTTCTGTACTTGCTCAAAATAACGAAGAAGAGTCCTAGACTTATAAATAATTGTGCATAATGCAGATACAATTATTTCACTAGCAACACCGGCAGCGGAGTCTGCACTTGGAATAATTAGAATTAGTGGACCGTTATCAGGAACTCTATGTAAGACAATTTTTGGATTAGTCTCCCCTACCCCAAGGAAGTCTTTACTTAAGTATTATAAAGACATCGAAAATAAAATTATTGACCATGTAATTTTTGTATATTTTGAAAAAGGAAAATCATTTACCGGAGAAGATATGATTGAAATATCTTTTCATGGTAACATGATAATCGCTAATCAAATATTGGACGATTTAATTTTAAGAAAGTGTCGTTTAGCAGAGCCAGGTGAGTATTCAAAGCGAGCATTCTTAAATGGAAAATTTGATCTTACACAAGCAGAAGCAATTGCCGAACTCATTTCCTCTAAAAGTGAGGCTGAAATAGAAATTGCAAAGCAAAAATTGTTAGGAAAGTTCAAAAAAGAATTAATATCACACAGAAGTAAAATTTTACAAATACAAACTGAATTTGAAGCCGCAATAGACTTTCCAGAAGACGATATTAAGATAGAAAATTATGATAATAACCTGTTAGTTTTAAAAGACATAACAAAACAAATAAAAAAATTAATTCATTCATCTCGTATCAAAACTTCCTTAAGCAATGGAATTAAAATAGTAATAATTGGAGCTCCAAATGCAGGGAAAAGTAGTTTGTTTAATAAAATACTACATCAAAACCGATCAATTGTTAACGATAAACCGGGTACAACGAGAGATTATATATCCGAATATATCAAAGTTGGAAAATTTAACATACAAGTATCCGATACTGCTGGAATTAGATCAGGGAAATCCTTAAATGAAGATCTAGGTGTAGAATTATCAATCGAGATGATCGAAGAAGCTACCATACTTTTATTGGTTTTAGATTCTTCAGTGCCCTACCCTTCTGACTTTAAAACTAAAACTGAACCACTATTAACAAATAAAAATATTATTATAATTGAAAATAAATCAGATCTAGAAAAAAAGATATGTTCAACCGAATATCCACCAAGCAACTCTATTATATCTACATCCATACATCATGAACGATGTTCACAAACAATTCATGATCAAATATTAATAGAACTAGATAAAGTTTATCCAAATGATAATTTCAATGATATTATTGTAAATAAGAGACAAATGCTTCAGTTAGTTGAAGCATCTAAGTTTTTAGATGATTCACTAGATCTTATTAATTCTGGGGAACCCGAGGAAATTATTCTTCAAGAATTAAAATTAAGTATTGAATCCATTAATTTAATAATTGGTGAAAGTACAAATGATGATATGTTAGATATGTTATTTAAAAATTTCTGCATCGGTAAATAATGGAAGGTTTAAGAACACATAAGGATTATCCCTATGACGTAATAATTTGCGGTGCAGGTCATGCTGGTTGCGAAGCCGCGTTATCAGCCTCAAGGTTAGGAGCGGATGTTTTAATTCTAACTGGCAATTTAGATACAATTGCACAAATGAGCTGCAATCCCGCTATAGGAGGACAAGCTAAAGGACAGATGGTTAGAGAAATTGATGCCCTTGGAGGTGAAATGGCTCTAAATGCCGATTTCAGTGCTATCCAATATAAATTACTTAATTCATCTAAAGGCCCTGCCGTACAAGCACCAAGAGCTCAATGTGACAAGAAAGCATATCAGTTAAGAATGAAATTCGTCTTAGAGCAAAATGCAAATATTACGATTTTTCAAGGCTTAGTAGATGGATTAATTTTAAAGAAAGATCAATGTACAGGTGTTAAAACGACACTAGGGCAAAAATTCTACGCAAAATCTATTGTAGTAACCACCGGAACATTCCTTAAAGCCCTAATGCACGTTGGCCAAAACCAAGCAGAAGGTGGCCGACTAGGAGATCATGTCGCTAAAGGCTTATCTTCTGATTTCGAAAAAATGGGGATTGAACTCAACAGATTTAAAACAGGAACACCTCCAAGAATATTAGGCAGAACAATTGATTTCGAAAAGACAACCATACAGAAAGGAGACAAATTACCAACGAAATTTGCATTCTACGACACAAGATCTTCGGATGAAACGTTCCATGTGGAACGTAATTCAAAGTGGTTCCATGTGGAACATGACATCGACTCTTGTTCAAATAAAGTGGATTGTTTTGTAACCCATACCACTCATCAAACCTCAAGTATAATTAATCAGAACTTACACCTTTCGCCACTTTATAAGGGTGACATTGAGGGTGCTGGCCCTCGGTATTGCCCAAGTATTGAAGATAAGATTGTACGTTTTTCCGAAAAGAACAATCACAGAATTTACCTAGAACCCGAAGGCACAAATACAGATGAATGGTACATTAATGGCTTTTCAACAAGTTTACCTTTTGACATTCAAAACGAAATTATAAAAACAATTCCCGGTCTTGAGAAAGCTATCATAATTCGTCCAGCATACGCGGTTGAATATGATTATGCTCTACCCACCCAATTATATTCCACTTTAGAATCAAATAAAGTAAAATCTTTATTCTTTGCTGGTCAAATTAATGGAACTTCAGGATATGAAGAAGCAGCTTCCCAGGGACTTATTGCTGGAATTAACAGTGCTCATAATGCTTTCAATATACCGCAGGTAACATTCGGTCGAAACGAAGGGTATTTAGGCGTAATGGTTGATGATTTAATTACCAAGGGTACAAGCGAACCTTACAGAATGTTTACTAGCAGGGCTGAGTATCGACTTTTATTTAACCACGGAAGTTCAGAATTAAGATATTTAAATAAATTGGAAAACTTAAACCTTGTCTCCAAGTATCGCTTAAATGCGATAAAAGAAAAGAAACAAATTATAGATAAGTTAATCGATAAGTACACTTCTGAAAGGACATCGACGGGTACAACTTTTTCCGAAGAAATCAGGAAAAGCAGTCAGTTTGATTTCTTACCTAAGGATTTTCATTCATTACACAAAGAGGTAAAAAATGAAATAATTTATCAAATCAAATACAAAGGTTATCTTGATCGTGAATTGCGAAATATTAGTAAACTCAAAGAAGTTGAATCGATCAAGATACCAAAAAGTTTTTCTTACAATGATATACCTGGCCTGCGTAAAGAAAGTGCTGAAAAACTATCTCAGGTTCGCCCTGAAAATCTAGCACAAGCAGATCGTATCTCTGGCGTAAACCCTTCTGATATTAGTGTGCTTATGGTTATGCTTTCTAAGTAATTCTGTGGATATTTTTCTCAGAAAATTCCAAGATAAAGAAAATCGAAAGGGTAGGGTTCAACAATTTTTTAAATCAGACCTCTTTTCTGATTTAAAAGATGAAACAATCATATTTGATCTGGAAATTGGGTGTGGTCATGGCCATTGGTTAAACGCATATTCAGATTCTAACATTGATACAATTTGCATAGGCATAGATCTAATTTCTAAAAGAATATTAAGATCAAATAATAAGAAATTAAATAATGGACGAAAAAATGTTTCGTTCTTTAAAGCAGAAGCAAATGAATTTCTTTTGTACAAACCATCAAATTTCAAAATTAGAAACACTTTCATTCTTTTTCCAGATCCATGGCCAAAAAAAAAGCATTACAAGAGGAGACTTATACAAGAAAATTTCCTCTCTCAACTTAGGAATAATACTGCATCTGAAAGCTTTATTTTTTTTCGCACCGATCATATCGATTACTACACATGGACATTACAAAAATTAAGAGAATCAAAATCATGGGAAATCATCGACAAACCTTGGCCATTTGAACATGAGTCGTATTTTCAAAATTTATTACCAAATTACAAAAGCATTATCTCTCAGGCACTATAAGATGACCTTATGGTTGTAATCCTGGACATACCTTATTTTCAATGATTCAAATTTGATAACCATTATAATATCAAAATCTTCATTGACCTAACTTAACCTATACTTATAGTAGACCCTTTTGAAAATTTTAGTTACATTCATTTCTTTATTTGTGTTTTCTTGCGGTGCTTTTGCTGCGGGTGATGGAGTCAGTCTCACTTCAGAGGAATTGTTACGTTTAGGCCCACTTCCCGTTACTAATTCAATGGTTACTAGTTGGGTTGTTTCACTTTTTATAATTTTTCTGGTTAAACTTATGGTTGGAACCCCTCAGTTAATTCCAACTAAAGGGCAACTCATTGTCGAATCAGCGATTAGTAGTCTACGATCAATTATTGAGCCTATCGTTGGAAAGAAAGTTTTCTTTCCATCCTTTTGGTTGTTGTCTGGTCTTTTTCTATTCATCTTGATTCACAACTGGAGCGGTCTTTTGCCTGGAGTTGGAACGATTGGGCACGGTTATTATATAGACGGTCACTTCAGTATTCTTAAACCATTAATAAGGCCCGGCAATGCAGATCTGAACATGACACTTGCACTCGCCCTTGTTGCAAATCTTTGTTGGGTTTATTTTATTGTTAAATATGCTGGATTTAAAGCTATTGCAAAAGACTTATTTGGTAACAAGGCAGATAGAACCCAGGTTAATTTTGCAGTTTTCGCCTTTCTTGGTGTGCTTTTTATTGCAGTTGGCCTTATAGAGATTTTGTCCATATTTTTTCGCCCTGTTTCACTCACTTTTAGATTATTTGGAAATGTATTTGGTGGGGAAAGCCTTCTCCATAGTATGTTTCATCTGGGAAACACTTTAGGGTTACCTGAGTTAGCTACCAAAATTACTATGGTAGTTGCTCCAATTCCATTTTACTTTATGGAAGTCCTGATCGGTTTTGTTCAAGCACTCGTTTTCATGCTTCTTATTTCTGTATACATCGGTCTTATATGCAATCATGAAGAAGAACATTAATTTCAAGGTCGGGACCATCCGTGAGTGTGGACGATCTAAACTAAAACATTAAATAAATATTATTATGATAGAAGTATTAGCACAAGCAACAGAACAAGCAACGGATTTGGCTCAGCAAGCATCAGGTATAAGCGGTAGTATCCAAGGTGGACTCGGGTGTCTAGGGGCAGCCATTGGAGTTGGAATTGTCGGGATGAAAGGTGCTGAAGCAGTTGGTAGAAACCCAGACGCATCCGGTCCGATATTAGTTCAGTCTATCATCGGAATGGCTTTGGCTGAAGCAGTCGCTTTCTATTCCCTTTTTCTTTAGTCTGCAGAACTTTCAACAGGCACTTTAACTATGATCATACTTGCAAGCTTAACGGATATTCCAGCGGGCATCATTGAGAAGTTTGGTGTCGACTTACCCCTTCTTATTGCACAAGCGATAAACTTTTTGTTGGTTGCTTTTCTAATCTGGAAATTCGCGTTTAAGAAGATTCTTTCAACTATCAAAGAACGTGAAAAGAAAATAGCTGATTCTCTGAAGAATGCTGATCGAATAAAATTAGAACTCGATGAAACAGAAAAAAAGCAAAAGGAGACCCTAGAGGAAGCTTCAATTAAAGCTAAAAATACTGTTGCTGTTGCTCAGGAACAGGCCAAATCTTTTATCGAGGCACAAAAAGAGGAGGCAAGGAAACAGGCAGAGGATATTATCACAAAAGCTCGTTCCAGCATGGAACTTGAAAGGCAGAGAGTTTTAAAAGATGCTAAAGATGAAATCGCTTCTCTTGTGGTTTTAGCGACCTCCAAAGTTCTTGAAAGAGAACTTGAGGAAGAAGAAAAGTCACGGTTCACTGAAACTGCAGCAAAGGAAATAAACCTTTCATCCTGATTTTTAAAATTCTTCATGGCCAAGAATGCAAAGAGTTTAAAAGTTGCCAAAGCACTTTTGCTTGCCTCAATTGACGGCGAGGGGAGGGTTGATGAACAAAAAATTAAAGAAATATTAAAAGAATTAAAGAACCAACCTCGTTCTAAATCTTTACCTATTCTTAAAAATCTTCTCTCTCTCGTTCGACAAAAAATTGCTAGTTACGAAGGGCAAGTGGAGATAGCTTCAACCAACATTGAAGATATTTCAAATATTCTATCTAAAAGTCTAAGTGATACATTTAATTACAAAATTGATCTCTTAGCATCAACTAACAACTCACTTCTCTCCGGGTTCCGCCTTCGCATCGGAGACAATGTTTATGAAGATTCCCTACACCAGCGAATTAACAGGCTTCAAAAAGCACTTACTTAATCACAATTTATGAGCTCTATTACAGATCTAATCCGAAAGGAAATTGAAGACCTTTCTATTGACGCAACACGTACGAATGTAGGTACGATTATTACGCTTGCTGATGGCGTTGCCCGAGTGGAAGGCTTGTCCAATGTAATGTTTAACGAAATGATTGAGTTTCCAAATAATGTCCTCGGAATTGCCTTAAACCTTGAAGAGGACTCTGTTGGTTGCGTTATACTTGGAGAAACAAGTTCTCTCAAAGAAGGTGATGAAGTAAAAACCACTGGTAAACTTTTATCAGTTCCTGTCGGCAAAGCATTACTAGGAAGAGTTGTTGATGCAGTGGGTAGGCCAATAGATGAAAAAGGTGCTATTGATAGTGACATTACCTATCCAGTTGAACGAATTGCCCCTGGAATAATCCCTAGAAAATCTGTTTCTCAACCACTCCAAACCGGGATCATGGCGGTTGATTCGATGATTCCAATTGGAAGAGGGCAGAGAGAATTGATTATCGGGGATCGGTCTACGGGTAAGACAACAATCGCAATTGATACTATTATTAATCAAGCGAAAATTAACAAGAAAGGTCTAGAGTCAAAAGATAAAAACTTCAGGCCTGTATATTGTATATATGTTGCAGTTGGTCAAAAAAACTCAAATATCGCCCGGACTATAAAGGTATTAGATAAAGTGGGGGCAATGGAATATGTCACGATTGTTTCAGCACCTGCGGCTGATAATCCGGCTAACCAATACCTCGCTCCCTATTCTGGTTGTGCTATGGGTGAATGGTTTATGGAGAATGGCATGGATGCACTGATTGTTTATGATGATTTATCTAAACATGCCGTCGCTTACAGGCAAATTTCATTAATTCTTAAACGACCATCTGGTCGAGAAGCTTACCCTGGTGATGTATTTTACCTTCACTCGCGCCTACTCGAACGTTCTGCTAGGCTAAATGAAGACAACGGTAATGGCTCACTCACTGCACTGCCTATTATTGAAACACAAATGGGTGATGTCTCTGGTTACATTCCCACAAATGTTATCTCCATCACAGATGGTCAAATATTTCTTGAAACTGACCTTTTTAATAAAGGTATCAGACCAGCGGTTTCAGTTGGCCTTTCTGTTTCCCGAGTTGGTTCAGCTGCACAGATAAAAGCCTACAAGAAAGTTGCCGGAAAAGTTAAATTAGAACTAGCACAATTTAGGGAACTAGCTGCATTTTCTCAATTTGAGTCAGATTTGGATGCAGCAACAAAAGCTCGATTAGAAAGAGGTGCAAGAATTGTTGAAATGTTTAAACAGTCTGCCTACAATCCTATATTGGTAGAGGTTCAAACTGCTATCATGTGGGCCATGCAAAATGACTTTTTCGATTCAATTGAGGTATCTAAAATTACTGAATCGGTTGAGAGTCTTAAAGACTATCTAGCAACACAAGCTACTGAAATTTGCGACGAAATTTACCAGAGTGGAAAACTTGAAAAAGAAAATGAAGACAAACTTCGCTCTGCAATGGAAGACTGGAAAAGAACCCTCTCATAGTACTCAATCTTGCACATAAATTATGGCAAATACGCGAGATATTAGGATAAGAATAAAGGGGGTTAAAAATACCCGCCAGATAACACGTGCTATGCAAATGGTTGCCACTTCCAAAATGAAAAAAGCACAAGAATCTGCCAAGTCTGGGAGAGCCTATGCAATGCTTTTAGCAGATATTATCGGTACTATTGCTGACGAATTTGAGGAAATTACACAATCTTACTTTATCAAAAGACCTGTTAAACACAGGGGTATACTAGTCGTTAGCACTGATAAGGGACTATGTGGTGGGTTAAATGCAAATTTATTCCGTGAACTTTCACAAGTTGATAAATCTGCAAAATTTGTATCCGTTGGCAAAAGGGCTTCCCAATATATTTCTAGAACAAGGAGAGATCTATTAGCTGACTTTTCATTACCTGATAAACCTACATTTGCTGATATTAGAAATATTGTTGAATTTCTTCTCAGGAATTATGATGAAGGGAATATTGATACCATCGAAGTTGTATACACAAGTTTTATCAACACACTTCGCCAAGAACCTGAATTAATTAGGTTATTTCCTCTAAATGATCTCGATTCCATGGTTGAAAAATTACATAGTCGCTTTAACTCTGACTCGAAACCTTTCCCAAAAGATAACCGAGAAATCCTCATTGAGAACAAGGACGATGTATTAGCTGACCTTGCAGTACTTTACTTAAAACAGGAAATTTTTCAGTTAATCCTAGAATCACAAGCATCCGAACACAGTGCCAGGATGGTTGCTATGAAAAGTGCCACAGATAACGCTGGCACACTAATTGATGACCTATCACTTCAATACAATCGAGCAAGGCAAGCTGCGATTACACAGGAAATACTAGAAATTTCCGCTGCCTCTTTCTCTCAATAAATTCCCTACTTTTAATAAAATGGATGTCGAAAATTCTAATATCGGTAAAATTGTTCAAGTCATTGGTGCAGTTGTGGACGCTGAATTCCCTGCAGGTGCAACTCCAAAAATCTACGATGCCCTCGAAGTAAATTATACTGTGCCGGGTCTCGAGTCAGGCAAAAGACTCGTTTTAGAAACCCAACAACATCTTGGTGAAAACCGAGTTCGCTCAGTTGCTATGTCATCAACGGAAGGGCTCGTCAGAGGAACAGAAGTTCTTAACACAGGTGCACCGATTTCGGTCCCTGTTGGGGAAAAAGTACTTGGACGAATTTTTAATGTAATCGGAGAAACTGTTGATAACAAAGGGGAATGTGGTAACGAAGAAACCCGCCCAATTCACCGACCCGCACCAGAACTAATGGATCAGGACACTGAATCCAATATCCTTGAAACTGGTATTAAAGTAATCGATCTTATTTGCCCATTCATCAAGGGGGGGAAAGTTGGTGCTTTTGGTGGAGCAGGGGTTGGAAAAACAGTTGTTATCATGGAATTGATTAACAATATTGCTAAAGCTCATGGTGGATATTCCGTATTTGCAGGGGTAGGGGAGCGATCCCGGGAAGGAAATGACCTTTATCAAGAAATGTCTGAAGCAGGAGTTATTAATCAAGATGATATTTCGAAATCTAAGGTTGCCTTGGTTTATGGTCAAATGAATGAACCTCCTGGGGCTAGAATGAGGGTTGCTTTATCAGGTCTTTCGATGGCCGAGTATTTCAGAGACGAGATGGGTCAGGATGTTTTACTTTTTGTTGATAATATCTTCAGGTTTTCTCAGGCAGGCTCAGAGGTTTCAGCACTATTAGGTCGCTCTCCCTCTGCGGTTGGTTATCAACCAACATTATCTGAAGAAATGGGAATTCTACAGGAGCGAATCACCTCAACTAAAAAAGGCTCAATCACATCTTTCCAAGCTGTATATGTCCCCGCGGATGATCTAACTGACCCAGCTCCAGCAAATACCTTTGCCCATCTTGATTCAACTATTGTTCTTGAACGATCAATTGCTGAATTAGGAATTTATCCAGCGGTAGATCCATTAGCTTCGGTTTCAAATGCACTTGCTCCTGATATCGTTGGAGAAGAACACTTTCAGGTTGCCCGTAATGTTCAAGAGGTTCTCCAGTCCTACAAGGATCTTCAGGATATTATTGCTATTCTTGGTCTTGACGAATTATCACCAGATCAAAAGCAGACAGTATTCAGAGCTCGAAAAATTCAAAAGTTCCTCTCGCAGCCATTTCATGTTGCTGAAGTTTTTACCGGTGTAGCTGGTCAGTATGTTTCGGTTAAAGATACGATTAAGGGTTTTAAAATGATCCTCGATGGCGAACTTGATGAAGTGCCTGAAAATGATTTCTACATGCAGGGTGGCATAGACAATGTACTCAATAAAGATAAATCATAAATAGAATGTCTCTTTTTCTTGAAATCGTAACTCCCGATTCCATAGCGTTTGCTAAGGAGGTTAAAGGTGTTGTGATACCGACTGCCAATGGAAGAATTCACATCCTTCCACACCATATTCCCATAATCGATCGTGTTGTACCCGGATATGTTAAAGTTTCACTTCAAGGAGAAGATGATTACTTTTCTATTAACCGTGGCTTTGTTGAAGTGTATGGAGAAAAAGTATCCATTATAACAGATGGCGCATCCAAAGCGAAAGAAGAGGATGAAGCAGCTATCGAAGAAGCAATAAATAAAGCTCAGACAGCATTAACAGAGGCGAAGAATAGTAACATTGATCAGGCAAAAGTCGATCAACTCGAGGCGGCTGCCCGTTTCGAAATGGCCAAAAAAATTGCCCGAAGTAAATCTCGTTAATTCGTACTAATACACATTTTTTGAAATATTTGATTCCCTGTATTTCAAAATCAGTATGTATATTAATGGTGGGCCCTGTCGGGCTCGAACCGACGACCTGGCGATTATG
>Ga0209335_10004353_pt1 | contig 13537 bp, 11 predicted proteins | sample COG_09_FD_184753 | JGI IMG/M metagenome (GOLD analysis project Ga0209335, IMG submission 184753) | Pelagic Microbial community sample from North Sea - COGITO 998_met_09 (SPAdes) (version 2) | ecosystem: Environmental > Aquatic > Marine > Neritic zone/Coastal water | place: Helgoland, sampling...
TGGAGGTTGGCCTCATAGGGCTCTGTCTTTTGGTGGTCGTGACTGGACTGACAGGCATTAACGAAGAACACCGTATTGGTCATGCTTTCGAAGAGTCCCTGCCATTTGTTTCCCTGCTTTGCATATTTTTCGTCGTGGTTGGCATGATCCATGACTTGCACTTGTTCACGCCGGTCATCACCTGGGTACTAACCTTGCCGATGGACGTGCAGCCAGGCGCCTTCTTCCTCGCCAATGGCATCTTGTCCGCTATTTCCGACAATGTGTTTGTTGCAACGGTTTACATTAATGAGGTTAAAAACGCTTTCGACGCGGGCGATATTACCCGCGCCCATTTCGAAACGCTGGCCGTCAGCATTAATACCGGCACCAATCTTCCGTCGGTGGCAACCCCCAATGGCCAAGCTGCCTTTTTATTCCTTCTAACTTCTGCGCTGGCGCCAATCATTCGTTTAGGCTATGGCCGAATGGTCTACATGGCACTGCCCTACACCATTGTCCTGACGGTTGTTGGTTATCTGTTTCAGTAATGATGCTGCCGGCTCAGCAGGCACCAATTGCGCCCGCTCTGAGTCGCATCATCAACCGGCGCTACCGCAAAGCCTGCTCCGGTTGATGCGTTGATACTGGGCGGTCAATCAAAATAGCTCAGCATAAGACGATCTCTAGGGTGCGAGCGCCGTGCTAACGGTCTCGCCTGTCCCCCGCAGCCCGCAATTAAACAAGAGGCCTTGGACTCCGACCGCTGGCGACCTAACGCGCTACTTGGTTCGCCGAAGCATTGGAAAGGCGCCGTAAGTCAGCGCGCGCCAAAGCCACTCGATCGGACCGTAGTAAAACCGCTTCAACCACCAAGGCGAAAACCACAATTGCAATAACCAGATCGGCAAAACAATCCCGTAGACTTGCCAGAGCTGCATCTGTCCGACCCATCCAAGGCCAGCTCCGGTGAACACCAACATGCAAAGCAACGACTGCATGAGATAGTTAGTCAGCGCCATTCGGCCCACCGCAGCAAGCCGCAAGCTGTGCCAGCCGCCTTTTATGAACCACAGCAGTAAACCGATCCAGCCAAGGCTTACCGCCATTCGACCAAGATGGTAGGTCGGAGCAAGTTTGAGAAACGCATCGATCAAATCAAATTGACTTTGATAGGCATACCAAACCTCGAAACCATTAATGGCAGCACCCACGGAAAAACCGCCGACGGCCATTTTTGCGTACACCTCACGAGCACACTGTCCCTGGAGGACGCCGAGCTTATAAAGCGCCATACCCAAGATCATCATGACCAGCGCATCCGGCAGCAGAAAGCTCCAGAGCGAGCTCTTTAAGATGACCGTGTTGTGGTGCGCGGTCCAAATAAATGCGCTTTCAAAGGAGCCGCGCCTAGCCGACAGTTCCAGCTCAATCATGTCGTTGCTTGGCGCATACTCGGATTTAAAGCCTTCCCATTGCTCGGCTAAAGCGGCCACCGCTTCTGGCACCGCTTGATTGGCAGACTGCAGTGCAGCAGCGGTCTCCGCATTGGCGCGCAGGTGTTTTAAACCAAAATGGCTGCCAGCGTTATAGAGCGTGAGGAGCACCGTGAGCCCGATAGCCAGTCGAAGAAGGGTTCGGCCTTGTAAGTTTCGAAAGAAATAAAGTAAGAACCCGGCCAAGGCGTAGGTTACTAAAATGTCCCCCGTCCACAACAGGACGTACCCGTTGAACAATCCGAACAGCAACAGCCAGCTGGTTCGTTTTGCGTGCAGCCAACCGCGCCCCGCACGCGCATTGCCAAGAAATAAGATGACACCCGCACCGAAAAGAATCGAAAAAAGACCTCGCATAGCGCCCTCTGCTAACAGCTCGATGAGGCCCCAAGCGAATAAATCTAAGCCATCCTCGATCATCAAGCCGGGCGCGGTATAGGCTGCCGCCACAAAGCCAAAACCGATGATGTTCATTAACAATATGCCAAGCAAACTAAAACCTCTTAAAACATCTAAGCTTTCAATTCGGTCGGATTCGGTAATCGGCTGGTGCGTCATTTGGGACCCTCACTTTCTCGCGCAAGCTTGAAACCTTACTTATCTTTGATGGGCAGGACCAGAAGATCTCAGCACCAGCCTGCCACCGCACGCTATTAAGGGCGAGTCATACGTCGGAACAAACGCTATAAAGACCTTTAAACCAACCGTCCCGCGTAAGCGAATTTTTAGCGACCCAATGAATGAGTTTGTTTTGAGCCGAGCGCGAGCACCGAACCAACGTAAGCTCAAACTTCAGCAAACGGCTGATCAACCTTGTCAATTTAATAGCGCCTGGGATCTAACCAACCTCGAACTTTGACATCGCATCATTGATCCAGCGCTGTCTGGGACATCAGTAGGTGTCATGGGTGGCGCCGTTCAAGACCAGAACAGGTCGTGTAGGTGCCGTGTCATCAGGCTGCAGAGGCCTTCAGGGATTCATGCAGGCGCCTTCACTTTGAGCACCAGCTCGAAAATGGGACATTTCTGTGAGAATTAACGCGTGAGGTTTTTCGCCGACGCGAAACCCGCTTGATCACGCCAGATTGTTGCACGGCAGCGGGCTAGGCTGGTGTTCGATTGCAATCCACGCCCTGAGCACCTGTTTGGCGCTCAGGGCGCTGTTAGCGGTCGAGAAGATTCCCGAGTGATCGTTTAGTTTTAGCCGTTCTTCTTTGTTGTTCACCATAAAAAAGGGAGCCGCAGCTCCCTTTCTTATCCTTAAAGCGTTGCGCTTTAACTCAACTGTTACACCTAAATCCTAGAAATCGTATTTGATCCCAAGCTGGATTTGCCAAACAGACCTGCTCAGCATTTCAAGGTTCTCAATACTACGGGTGTTGTTGAGTCTGAAGTATTCGTACTGCCCGTCCACAATGCTTGCTGAGACAACATCACGCTCATACTCATATCGAGTTCGCTCAACGGTACCCCAATCAGAGTTAAGCAAGTTGCCAAGGTTCTCAATATCAAAGAACAGCATGGCGCGATGCTCGGGCAAAAAGCCCGGTAGCTCTTGCTTGATTCTCAAGTCAACGATGGTGGACCATCTCGATGTGTCGCCATTTCGAGCAGCAATGCCGCCGGCATACTGAGCAAGCTCCGAGCTATTAATGTAGTCAAAAAATGCCTGCTGGTCTGCAGGATCGCCACCAAAGGAAGTTGCGGCAAACAAGGGATCGCTCGGACCTGACGGGACGTATAGTAGATGACCGGCATCATCGTTTCGGCTTTCGCGCGCACATCGACCGCCTCCTACGTCAAACACACAAGCGTTGTTTTCGTTAAAGGTGTAGCTGTAAGGTTGACCAGTTCGTCCAGTTGCAAAAAGCGACACCTTGGTCTCATAACCACTGAAGAACTCTTTCGACCAATTCAAACGGAATTTAACAGCTGTCTCTGTTTCGAAATTCGATACCCCAGCGCGCGGTCTTTGACGATCGTAGGCCGCAAAATCAGAATAATTTGAGGTCGCAGTTGAGGAGGTTCCATAGCCAATATCCTCGACATCAGAAAGCGTGACACTTGCGAACATATCGATCGCGCCATAGGCCGTATCCCAGTCTTTACTGACGGCAAACGCATACAGCAGGCCACTGCCCTGATCGGTCGAATCGATCACGATGGCTTCCGGGTTACCCCCGCCGCAATCATAGATTGGTCTGCCATCCGGCGCCGTCGCTGCCTGTACGGCGCATCGCTGATCAAACCAGAAAGCCGCATTTTCTAAATCGTTGTACAAGACATCAACCGACAATAACCAGTCGCTCTCAGTTAAATAGGCAGCACCTAGGCTTGCCTTCAACGTGGTCGGGATTTCGAACGAATCTGCCAATGCATTGACAGAACCATTCGGCGCCTTGGTGGCTAGATCATTGAGAACCTCTGCAGGGATGTACTGACCTGTTGCCGAATCCGGCGTGGTGGGCACGTTAACGACACCAAAGGCATTGGAACCGTCAGAAATCACGCCATCGTTCGAATAGCTGTTTGAAATCCAAACGCCGGGTGAACCGCCCGAAAATTTACCAATACCACCGCGAACCGTCAGCGCATCGCTCGCGTTCCACTCGAAGGACGCTCTAGGCAGCACCACATCCAGGCCGTCGATGTCATTCGTGTTCGAGTAACCGTAGTTGTCAACAAAATTTTGGTTCTCACGGATTGAGCCGTTACTGCCATAGCGATCGTAACGGATACCAAAATCGAGCGTCAGATCGTCTGCGATGTCCCACGTGTCTTGGATGTAAAAGGAGTTGTACTCATATCCCCAGATCGCCCGCAGATCATTTTCATTGTTCGTCACCGCATTGTCGTAAAGCAAACCAGATGCCGTTGCGTTTCGCAGGTCATCGATGCTGTCGAAAACATAAGAGCCTTCCGAGTTCTGAGCAAACAGATTGTTCACATCCACTTCTTCACGCTCAAAGCCAAACTTGATCAGATGATTTCCGGTTACATACTCTGCAATCGCTTTCACTTGAAAGAAATCTTGGTTGAGAGAATTGCCATGCCTGAAGCGATCCGGTCCAATCACAAGGTAGTTTTCATCGCCATCGACCTCACGTAAGAACACCGCGAAGGACGGAAACTCGGCGCCATTGAGAGAATTCTGACCCGTTGCCTGCTCGGTGCTGGCAATTTTCAGCTGTGTCGAAAAATTGGGCGTCCAGTCGCTGAACAAATGGCCGGTAAAGGTCTCGACTTCTTCCGAACGGTCGTACCACGCTGATGAGGCGCCAAGGATATTATCGGAGGCTAAGAAGTTGTTACCATTCTGCTCTCGGATCGTGTTGCCCTCGGTGCTGATGTAGGTCAACTTGGCTCTGTGCGCATCGTTAATGTTCCAGTCAATGTTCGCGAGGATCTTTTCGTCTTGAGCAGGGGCCTTCTTAAAGCCACCAATATCGAAACCCCACACATCGGACACGATACCCCTTACTTCTGCAACGTCATCGAGCGTAATATCTTGCTGAATATTTAAGGCACCCGAACCCAGGGGCCCATTCTGCAGCGGCGCAATTTCTTCGTATTTGTCGTAAGCAACAAAAAAGAACAATTTATCTTGAATAATGGGTCCGCCGAGCGTTGCCACCATCGTTTCTTCTTCGAACGAAAAGTCGAAATCTCGATCTTTGTTTTTATCGCCGATCAGCGAATCATCGGTTGAGTAATACGCCAAGGAGCCAAAAAACTCGTTGGTCCCAGATTTGGTTACCGCATTGATGGTACCGCCAGTAAAGCCGTTGTACTCCACATCAAACGGCGCGGTCTGAATGGACAAGGATTCGATCGCATCATAAGAAATTGGAGATCGCTGCGTGGGATAGCCATTGGCGTTCAAACCAAAACGATCGTTGAGTGCAACACCGTCAACCGTTAAGGAGTTAAACCGATTGTTTGCGCCCGCTATGGTGAGCTCTTTTGCACCCCCAGACTGGACGTTAACAATCGCAAAGGGATTTTGTGCGGCGGCATCCGTAATGTCTCGATCGATCGACGCAATCTCTTCCAGGGCTTCAACCCCCAAGTCGGTGCCTAAACCTTCATGCTTATATCCAACCGACTTGCGAGTTCCGGTAACGACGATTTCCTCGATGGTCGTTTCAGCCTGAACCGTCACCGGCAGGTTCAAGGTGCGATCTAGGGCGAGATACAGATCGTCAATCCGAACCGCTGAAAAGCCACTGCCACTGATTTCAACAGAATAGGGTCCGCCAACGCGCATACCCCGTGCCGAGAAGACACCGTTTTCATTTGAGGAAGCAAGCGAAACCGTGCCAGACGCCGTGTGCGTAATTTTTACGCTCGCATTGGCGACCGCTTTATCTTGCTCATCGACAACGATGCCTCGTATCGCAGTCGTTATCTGTGCCTGGGCTGTTGTTATGAATGTTACCGTCATAAGCAGCGCAATAATTGCTGCCGCTTTCGTTACCACGGAATTGGCTTTCGATCTCAACGTAGAATCTCCTGTTTTTGATAGCGCGCATTGTGACTGGCCAGTACGGCAGTTAAGTAAAGACACCCTTAAAAAATGATTAAAATAAAAAGGACTAAAATCGTGTAAACGGTATTAGACCTCATTAAAAAATCTTTATTTTCCCAACTTGGGGCGCTGCTGAGTGATCCATCTCCAACAACGATCGGACCCTAGGCGCGAGTAAGTCAACGTAAATCAAGGGCGCTTTCTAACGCTATACTCGACTTAGCAAGCAGGGCCTGCCCACGACATTTTTCAATGTTTTTAAGGGCTAAAACTCGCACTGCGTCCACGCCGAGATTATAGACTTTCATGACCAAAATTCTACTAAATTACCGAAAAAAGTAGCCTTCATTGCAGAAAATCACGCGGTCAACATCAAACACCAACCAGCCGGCCGCTTGTGCCAGCACGGATTACCGAGCGCTTTTACTTGCTGTAGACTGCGCCTTCAAAATAAACAATGAACAGGCACTCACACGACCATGCCAGCCGACCTGCCTTTAGGGCTTATTCAGGATCACCTTAACCTCGTTTTTTCGGTATCGGACGGCCCTGGGGTTGAAAAGTTCTATGGCGACATCATCGGGCTGCGAAGGATTCCAAACGTTGAACTTCCGGGCGGGCGCTACATGTTGCGCTACCATGGCGGCGCGACTGAGCTGAAATTCATCGTGACAGATCAAGACAGCTCGCTACCAGGCAACGGCCTAACCGCTGCCAGAGGGATTCGCTCACTGACACTCGTCTTGCCAGAATCACGGCGACAATCTGTGTTCTCACGACTCTCTGTCTATGGATTGCCAGACCCCAAAGCGCTACCCGGCAACACTCAAAACACTGAAACCACACGCTTCGCCCTTCAAGACTTTGAAGGCAACCACATTGAGCTGGCCTTTATAACGGATGAGCCGACAGACCCAGACATTGTGCGAATGGAATTTGGGTTCGGGGTATCTGACCTGACAGCGAGTGGTCAATTTCTGCAAGAAGTGCTCGGCATGTCGCTCAGCCAAAATGATGCCGAGCCGCATCAGTATATTCTAGGTCAAAGCGCTATAAATCTTTGGCAGGTTCCCACCGCCCAACCTGCGATCGTCGGGATGCCGAACGAGATGTTGGGCATGAGCCTGCTGCAACTGGTCATCCGGGATGTCTTCGAAGCGCGCGCGTTAATCGTCTCCCGCGGCGGCGCAATCCATACCGAGCCCTATAACGTTGGCGATCTCGCAGTGGTCATGTTCATTGAGGGGCCCGACGGTATTTTGATCGAATTTGGCGCTGCCCTGTAATGCTTCACCTTGCGCCAGCGAAAAGTCACGCGCTAAAAGGTGCTTTGATCCTTAAGCCGAATGTCGCGATATCGTCGCAAAAGTCAGCGCGACAATTACGTTGCATTGGTTTCGGCAGAGCGCGCTAACAGCGCCTGCACTTCACTGCGGCCCATAGATTGCATCAGGGCCACGTTGCGCGCAGGAATCTGCGCCACATCCGGATACGCCTCAATGGCCCGGGCAAGGCTGTCTTCCCGGAGCAAGTGCAGCATCGGGCTTGGGGAGCGATTCGTGTCGTTCTGGATATCATCGGGCGCGGTGCCCTCGAATTGATAGTCCGGATGAAAGCTCGCAATTTGAACAACACCCTGCAGCGCAAGATCCAGCACCAAATCATCTGCAATCGATAAAAAGTCATTAAAGTCGTAAAAGTCTAACAACGTTTTAGGATGAATGAGCAAGGTCGTCTCAACCGTTGGGTCCTCGGTCAGCAGGCTGAGTTCCGAGTGCAACGCCTCGATCAATTCCGCTTCGGTTTCGGCATCGGTGACCGTAAACCGCACCCGACCATCCAGCAGCGGGCGACGGGCAAAGGGACACAAATTGAGACCCACAACAACTGTTTCGACCCACTGTTTTGTTGCGGCGATAATGCTGCCATGCGTCATTTAACTTTCCTTATTTATCATTCCACATCAGTTACGCCGTTCGGCCATTACGGCATATCAATGAGCCTGGTCGCTGCAAACCGCGTTATGACTGATCTAACCCGTCCATTGCGGTTGAGATAGCGACTTGTTGACTGCAAGCCCGCATTATCCGCCTCCCGATCGATACCTCATTTATTGCGCGTGGATTGCGCGTCGCCCAACCCATCATTTTTCTGGCGCAATTAAGCATGCCGTATCCTGGCATTCCAAAAAGCCGGGACAAGGCGCTGTTTTAAGGTCAGTGCAATTCTGGTAGCCTCTTTTTTTAAAAACTCTTCCCGGGAGTCCTATTTTGAGCTTGCTTTTTAAGTACTGCCTCGTTGGATTGCTCATCGTGACCGTCAGCCCTGCTGTCAAGGCAGACGCCAATGCACCGGTTCAACCAGTATGGATGACGCAGGCCGTGGTACGCGATCTTGTCGCGTTAGAACTTTCCGATTCCCAACGAGAGATCCTACAAGGCGCTTTAGGGAAATGCTTGCGAGATGTACAAGCCAGCGTTCATAAAATTACCAAGCGCGGGGGCTTTGGCCTTGAAAAAAAGATCAAACGTGCGAACAAGTTCCACTGGCGGCGGTTTGAAGGCGCGATACGGCCAACGTTATCCGAGCAGCAAACCCCAATTTTTAACCGTTATCTGAGAAACCAAATCCAAGCGATTGAGATTAATCTCGCAGGGAAAGAGCCCCTGCATTCAATAAGAAGTAACTAAAGTCGAGGCAGGACACACACCCTGCCTCACCGCGAGCCAGAAACCCTAATGTCGCGTCGTTAATCGCCCAATCTCTAGACAATTACAAATCCCGCGCGAGGCTGCGCAATACGCCAGTGTGCCCTCCAGGCTCTTATCGACACGGTTTTTGGATTTTTATTTAAGCTTTTAGCTTAGCGCTGCTTATATTGCGTCGCGCAGTAGCCTCGGGACACATCCGGGGAACGCAGCATTAAGTGCTTCGTCTTTCGACTGGTAACCCGCTGCCGCCATAACCGAAATGAGCGCGGCTTGACCTGCGAGCGCATCAGCCGAATAACAGCCGCCTCATTCAGGGCGAAACTTTGTTCAATGGCCTCGAAGGGCGTACGGTCCTCCCAGGCCATCTCCACAATTCGAGACAACTCACTGTCAGTGAAATTTATCGTTTCTTTCGCCACAGCCGCGCCCTTTACTCTTCGATGGGTCTACGAGGATTAGTGGATTTCGTATTGATTAAGCTGGACGCCTGATGGCACCGGCAGGACGCCGTATCTAATTGAAGCCTCGAAAAATGCCAATCGAGAAGATTTTCGAACCAAGTGCTTGAAGCCCATGCAACAAAAAAGAGCAAGCCCAAAAGGCCTGCTCCTCTTTATTGCATGACCAATTGACCGCTTTATTATGCCGCTGCAACCGGCGCTCTCAGTAACCAGCGGTCCCAGGCCTGAATGTTCTGGCAGCTCGAAACCGCATAAAATGCGCTTCGAATCGCTTGGCCCGCTTCTCAAGACTGGAAAGTTTTAGCGGAGGCTTCTCGCGCCTCGGCTGTTTACCAAAAATTGACCCAATTCGTATCAACTTGGATGCCCGACGCCGATACAAAATCAGCTCGCACTATCCGAAACCAAAAGGTCGAATCAGGATTAGCTGCCATGCTCGCATCAACCGCCGGGAGGAATTGATCCCTGACCACCCGGCGCAGATCGTCTGCCGATTTACCTTCGTTAAACGCACAAAGCTCATTGGTTAAATAGTAGGGCGAATTGCTTGGATCAAGCCCATCGGGGGTATCGCGCGGGACATAGGCGGTCTAGCCGAGGCGGTCTGTACTCGGCACAGCACCACACGTCAGGACACCTGGGTGCAGCGCATCGAGCTTGGATTAGGATCATTCGCAGCATAAACGGCCCAACCCGCTAGCATTAAGGTTTTATCCGCCCAACGCATGACCCACAGCCCATCGAAGTTTTCGTTCTCCCAACCCCTCGGGACATACCCCAAAGCGGCGGTCGGTTGCAGCAAGTGTGATCAATCGGCGCCGAACTGCATCCAGCGATTGGGCGCGGCTGCCTAATCTTCTTTGCTGTCGCGCTGTCCTGACCGGAACTTGCGCTTTCTGGCTTCGTTGCGTTCAATTTTGGCTTGTTTTAACTGTTCAACAATCGCTTCTTCCGCTTTTATCATCAACGGCGTCTCTAGCGTGATCGGGCCGAGCATCCCAGCTCGGAACTCGTTGACTAAAATCGCGGAGGCTTTTTCCAAATCGACCCGCCCGCCAGAACTCAGGCAGCCGCGTCGCGTCCCCATGAGTTCGATGAACTCAATCTCTGTTGTTGGCACAGACACCAGGTCATACCGGTTTTTTAAGTTTTCGGGGTAGCACTTGATCAGATAATCCGCGAGATAAAATGCGACGTCTTCGATGCCCATGGCGGTGTCTCGAATCGCACCGGCCGCAGCCAAACGATACCCGCTATTTTCGTTTTCAATTTTTGGCCACAGGATGCCGGGCGTATCGAGCAATGTAATGCCCTCTTCCAATTTAATTCTTTGCTGGCTTTTTGTAATCGCTGGTTCATCGCCCGTCTTGGTTACCCTTCGTCCTGCCAGCGCGTTAATCAACGTTGATTTTCCAACATTGGGAATGCCGGCCACCATCGCCACAATTCTGAGATGCTCGAGCGCTTTACCGGGCACAAGCGCATGGCACAAGCGAATCACCTTCTGGGCTTTATCCGCCTGATCCAGTGTGGTTTGCAGGGTTTTCACCGAGGCATCTTGCTCAAAATGGACTTGCCATGCACTCGTGGTGTCCGGATCTGCCAGGTCTGATTTACTCAAAATTTTGATGCAGGGCTTGGTCTGGGACAGCTGCGCAATCACTGGGTTTTGACTACTCGCAGGCAAGCGCGCATCCAGCAGCTCAATCACCAAGTCAACCTCCGGCAAGATTTTAGTCATCTCGCGGGTGGCTTTGTGCATATGCCCGGGGTACCAATGAATCGCCATAAAGTGCGGCCGCTGTCGTCAGTGAATATCGCGCAAGACCTCAATTGTGAAGCCTTACGATCAAAAGGCCAACTTACCTTATTTTGGTGCAAGTAAAAGCCTATACCTTTAAAAAGCTAAACACTCGTGCACAATGGCGCGTCGCGAATCGCCCCAAGATTCGAGTTTGGTCCTTGCTAGACGCGCCAAGGCTGCAATGTCACTCGATCCTACAGCGCACACCACCGAAGAAACGTTCAGCTAGATCGGAAAATCACGCGACCGCGCATCAATCCAGACCGGCCTCTTCTAATTCGCGCCTGGTGAGCAAACGGCTCTCACCGAGTTCAAGGCCTCCCAGGGTTAAAGACCCAACCGATACCCGATGCAAGGCGAGAACCTCATTTTGAAAATGACCGAACATCCGTTTTACTTGATGATAGCGCCCCTCAACCAATGATAGCCGAGCCGTAAACGGTGAAAGCATCTCAAGGTGTGCTGGCTGGGTCGTTAAGTCTTCATAAGCAAAGTAAATCCCAGCCTGAAAGGCCAAAACGTAAGCCTCATGCATTGGCTTTGCGACCGTAACCTCGTAAGTTTTACGACATTTCGTTTCTGGCAAACTAATGCGTCGAGACCAAGCACCATCATTGGTTAAGAGCAGCAGGCCCGTTGAATTAAGGTCGAGCCGACCCGCTATATGGAGCGCACCCTTGGCAGGATGTTCGATAAGGTCCAAAACTGTCGCGTGCTCGGGATCTTTGGTTGCACTGACAACCCCTTGGGGCTTGTTCAGCATCAAGTAAACAGCCTTGGTATTGCGCAATGTGTTGCCGTCCAGCACAACCTGGGTAAGCGCCGTCACCCGCTGCTGGACTGATTCAGCCGGCAGCCCATCGACAATAATACGCTTTTGCGCGATCAGCAGGCGCGTATCGGCAATCGAAAAATCGCTGCTCTGATGAATAAACCGATCGAGTCGGGTCGTCTTAAACGTCATATCAGCATGACCCTTGTATCAAGACGTGCGAATGATGTCGCAGGCCCCGCCTGGTTGTTATCCTCAAAAGCGATACCCGCACGGATTAGGCGGTTGCGGGAGGATCCCAACTCATTCGATGCGATCAACAACCGTTTCCCGCGGAAGTCGCGATACAGATCCTCCATCAGCAAACCATCCCCTATGATCCCGTCTTTGTTCGAACCCAGGCAGCACCCTTTTCCACACACCTCATGATACGCTACACCCTCATTCAATCCAGTCCCCGAGGAGCACCCGCTTGAGCGACAATGTGACGCGACCAAAATGGTTTACCCGGCGTAATATCGAGCCCTTTACAATCGGCGATGCTGCGGTTGAAAAGATCATCAACGAGGCCACCCACGCCGTTGTTTCCTGGGTGACCAAAGATCACAAACCTGCGTCTGCCGTGATGCTGTATCGCGTAATCGACGGTGTGATTACCATCACCTCAACGACCAATCGTGCGAAATATCACGCTTGGCGACGGAATCCGGCAGCCTGCTTCTGTATTTGGGAGCCCGGCAACATTGGCCGTCAGGTCACCCTGCGCGGGACGGTTGCAATCACCAAAGATCCGGACCTCCTGCGAGCATTTACCAAGTCTTTTCTGAGCATGCGGCCTGGCAGCGCGCCGCCAACAGAAGAACGCCTCGTTCAAGAAATTGAAAAATTCGACGCACCCGATCGCCACATGATGCAGCTCACGATCGAAAAAACGCTTACCCACGATTTAAACAGCTTATTTGCTGCTGAAACCTCGGGCGAAGACGTCTGGGGATGAGTGCCCTCATAGCCTTGTCAGGGCGCGGCAGATTCTTCTGCGTTGCGACGCACTGCCGTGTTCTCGACACCTTCTTCACCCCGTCACCCGCGGTGTCGCCTTGTCGAGAAGCCCCCAAGCGCGCTGACCAAACCCAATCTTGATGCGGTGTTTCGGCAATGTACGCGCCTCAAAAAAGATCGCGCTGAACCTCAAAAACCGTTCCAGATTGATCTGCCGCATCAATCAAACCCAAAGTTCGCATTGAGACGGAAACCGGCTTTCTGATTTAGTTACTTTATTTATTAAAGTATTTACTTCATTTTTTAAAGTGAATAGCATTCAACCCTGTTCCAAAACATAAGCAGTTCATGGATCCAAAAACCCAACACCTCCTTACGGCGAAGCCATTGCCGTTATTGCTAAGAATGGCGGCGCCCAGCACCCTCGCTTTTTTGGTCCAAGGATCCGTCAGCCTCGCTGAAGTCTGGTTCATCGGTCAGCTCGGCTCGATTTCGCTTGCAGCGATTGCGTTAGCCTTTCCGTTCCTCATGCTGACCCAAACCCTATCGGGTGGCGCAATGGGCGGCGCTGTTGCCTCCGCCATCGCACGGGCCCTTGGCGCCGGTGATATTCATCGCGCGGAGCAGCTTATTTGGCACGCGCTGGCCCTTGGGGTTGCTGGCGCGCTCGCATTACTCCTCTTGTTCGGCCTTGGCGGCCAGGCCTTCTTACGATTACTGGGTGGCACTGGTGACGCACTGACCCAAGCCTATGCTTACACTTACCTACTCCTCTGTGGTGGGTTCT
>Ga0209335_10004355_pt1 | contig 13534 bp, 11 predicted proteins | sample COG_09_FD_184753 | JGI IMG/M metagenome (GOLD analysis project Ga0209335, IMG submission 184753) | Pelagic Microbial community sample from North Sea - COGITO 998_met_09 (SPAdes) (version 2) | ecosystem: Environmental > Aquatic > Marine > Neritic zone/Coastal water | place: Helgoland, sampling...
GTGCCAACACCATCAGGACCACGATGCTCCATAGCGTCGTTAAGACGCACGAGTTCTTCTTCGCTCACATGAGCGGAAGATGAAAATGCAAAAATACCTGCAATGCCGCACATAGAAGAGGATCAGCCTTTCAAAATACTCATCAGCAAAACGCTTTGTGCACGTTAATACTAGCTTGTCTAAGGGAGGTAACCTTGAAACGCAACTCAGTTAAAATGCACAATATTTGGTTCTTTGCGTTAATTGACGACAACATGATGCTCATAAAACTTACGGAGGGACTGTGACGGATAAATCCTTGGTATGTTTTGACGGTTTTCTGTTTCCAGCGTTATGGTATTAGGATGATTGGACGAGTTCTAGGCTTAGGGCTCCAAAACGAAATTTACGGATGGAATTAGTGGATAAAATTAAAGAATACTTCCAAGGCGTTGCCGAAATTGCCAACACAATCGACCATAATGGTATTCGTGCGATTGTTGACGTATTGGTCGATGTCCGGGCGAACGGTGGGCGATTGTTTATGCTCGGTGTTGGCGGCAGCGCTGGCAATTGTGGGCATGCTGTTAATGATTTTAGAAAACTCTGCGGGATCGAGGCGTATGCCCCAACTGATAATGTTTCTGAACTTACAGCGCGCACGAACGACGAGGGGTGGGAAACTGTTTTTGAAGGTTGGCTGAAAACTAGTCGGATCAACGAAAAAGATGCGATATTTGTATTCTCTGTGGGCGGTGGTGATTCCGAGCGTGGCGTCAGTGTCAATATCGTTCGTGCTGTTGATCTCGCCAAAAACGTTGGCGCAAAAGTAATAGGTGTCGTTGGGCGTGATACCGGTCATACCGCAAAAAATGGAGATGCCGTTGTTGTTGTGCCAACACCTGATAGCAAGCTGGTGACGCCATATTGCGAGGCATTCCAAGCTGTCGTTTGGCATTGCCTGGTATCACACCCTGAATTGCAAACAAATGAGACCAAATGGTGACATCGGAACGTGCTGCCGTATTTTTAGATCGCGACGGCGTCCTGAACAGAGCCGTGGTTCGTGATGGCCGACCTTTTCCACCGCAAGATTTAGAATCTGTTGAGATTTTACCTGGTGTTCCAGAAGCTATTAGAAAATTAAAAGCAGCAGGGTTTGTGACGGTAATGGTCACAAATCAGCCAGACGTTGTGAAGGGGACGCAACGAAGAGACGTTGTTGAAGCAATAAATAAGTATGTCTCTGAAACGCTGGGCATCGATGACGTCCGAGTTTGCTGGTGTCTCGAAGGAGACGATTGCGATTGTTACAAGCCTAAGCCGGGAATGATTTTGGAAGCTACTGCTGAACTGTCTCTCAACTTAAGTAAAAGTTATATGGTGGGGGATCGTTGGCGCGATATTGGTGCGGCCCACAATGCGGGTTGTAAGGCGATATTTATCGAATATGGATATGAAGAAGCAAATACGTTTAAACCCGAATGGGTTGTTCGAAATCTATCTGAAGCTGCCGATATCATAGTCAAATATAATGACTGTGGAGAGGATTAGTTTGCATAACGAGGACACCACATTTTCTGTTTGTATAATAGGCGATGCGGGGGGGGCGCACGTTGCGAGCCGCATTTCGGCTATGTCGGAACAAAGCGTGGAACTTCATCTGCTTACCAGTCGTCCGACTTCGTTGAATTTGCGAGATGTAAGTGTGGTCGATGCGGGGGATGGCTTGCAAGTACCACCGTTCTTGAAGTGGCATAGAGCGATCAAGGATAGCGCAGGAGACGTGGTCAATATTCATTACGCTAATAGTTGGGGAGCATGGGTGTTCGCTCTGTCGGGGGACCGGCGTGCAATGGTGCTGACTGTTATGGGTGGGGATGTTTTGCTGGAAGAGCAAAGTAAGCCGCACCCATTAGCGGTTTGGTTGACGCGACTGGTTATCCAGCGTGCTGATCTTATTACAGTAAAATCATCCCATTTAGCTGATGTCTTATCGGCGCAGGGGGTGAAACAAGATCGCATGACCCGACTGAATTGGGGGATTGATAGGTCAATTTTCAAACCTGGCCAGCGCGCAAGTGCTCGACAGACAATGATGTTGCCCAAGAATAGCTTTGTCGTGTTTAGTCCTCGCATTCTCAATTCATTCTATCGAATAGATGTGATTGTTCGGGCTTTTGCACAGTTAAAACCCAAGGAGAACGATGTAATTCTTGTTATCTCTGAGTATGAAGCTGAAGCTGGATATAAAGAATATCTCGAGGACTTAGCTCGTTCGCTCGGTATTTTTGATGCAATCACTTTCAAACCTCGGATGACAGCGATTGAAATGGCAACAATGTACCAATCAAGCGATGTAGTTGTTGGTATACCACCATCAGATGGATTCCCTCTAACCATTTTAGAGGCGATGGCATGTGAGGTGCCTAACATTGTGGCCCCATTAAAGACATATCGAGAAATGTTGGTCGCGAACGATAATATAATTTTTGCTTTACCAAACCCTGAAAATCTTGCGACTGCAATGATACAGCTTAGAGAAAATGATCAATTGCGTGATGGTGTGATTCAAGGTGGTGTTAAATTTTTGGAAGGTTTACCAAACCTTGATCAAAGTGCATCAAGCTTAATTGCTTATCTAATGCGTTTTCGTAAAAGTAACACACATAATCAAACCAAACTCTTCACGCGCTGTTTAGGCTGGTTTGTCTTGCTTGGATTCTCGTTGCGATATTGCATGTCTCGTCGGCACGCTAAGAGACAACTTTTCCAGGGAACTGGATCAGGGGTTTCTTGAATGTGCGGAATCGCCGGCGTTTGGGACCTTTCAAAGGCGACACCCCAAGTGAATTTAATCCGCGAAGCCATTTTAATGGCATCACAGTTGGAACATCGAGGGCCTGATGATCAAGGCCATTGGTGTGACGAAAGTGCAGGGATTGGTCTAGGATTTCAGCGTTTATCAATTCTCGATTTAACTTCATCTGGTCACCAACCCATGGCATCTCAATCTGGAAGATATGTCATCGTTTTTAATGGTGAGTTTTATAATTTTAAAGAAGTCCGCGAATCACTTGAAGCTACGGGTTTTATCTTCCGTGGACATAGTGACACTGAGGTCTTTGTTGAAGCTATAGCGCGATATGGAGTTCGAGAAGCCCTAGAGAAAGTTAACGGCATGTTTGCGTTCGCCCTTTGGGATCGAGAGCAACGTGCCTTGCATCTGGTTCGTGATCGAGTGGGTGTCAAACCGTTGTATTGGGGGCGGTTCGGAGATGACATTATTTTCGGATCAGAACTGAAAGCACTCCGAAGCTCAGAGCGTTGGTCGCCAAAGTTAAATAAGGTAGCTGCTGAAAAGTTTCATCAATTTGGATACATTCCTGCACCATTGACGATATATGAAGGCATGGAAAAAGTATTGCCTGGACATGGGATGAGTATTCAAGCGGATGGGGGAATTGATCGCTGGTGCTACTGGTCGTTGGCCAAAGTCATCAGTGAAAAGAAGCGCGATGTAATACCAGAGGATGAAGCTTTGGCGCGCTTCACGGAGGTCTTTGAAGACGCCGTTAAATTGCAGATTCGCAGCGATGTGCCTGTCGGCGCTTTTTTATCAGGTGGCTTCGATTCAACAGCAGTTGTTTCTGCTCTCGTCAAAAATGGTGCGATGAATGTGCAAACATTTAATGTTGGCTTTGATGATGCGCGTTATGATGAATCGCCATTTGCGCGAGAAATAGCATCACACCTTGGCATAAATTTTAATACTGTTCATATGCAGGGAGATGATGCGCGTGAAATCGCATCTAAATTGCCAGAGATGTACGATGAGCCGTTTGCGGATTCGTCGCAATTCCCAATGGCATTCGTTTCTAAATTTGCTCGTCAACAAGTGACAGTGTCAATCTCTGGTGATGGTGGTGATGAACTGTTTGGTGGATATAGTCGGTACCAGTGGGCTGATACCGTATTGCGGCAGATATTGAGTAAACCACAATGGGCGCGCCGAATTGCTGGTACTGCTGCATCGAATTTGCCAGGTTTGTTGCTACGCTTATTGCCGGAAGATAAACGTCCAACGAATGGCGCTGCTGCTATTTCATACATCGGCGAGTTATTGAGCGCCCGTGATATTAATGAGCTTTATGCGCGTGTTGTTGCTCTGGACGATTCCGTGTCATGTAAAATGCCGGCATGGTTCAATTCGCCAGAGTTGGTTCTTAAAGAGCCCGCGGAACAGTTGATGTACTTAGATAGCCAAATTTATTTGCCTGATGACATTCTCGTTAAGCTTGATCGTGCGAGTATGGCAGTTGGTTTGGAAGGACGAGTGCCATTTTTAGATCATCGTCTTGTTGAGCTTGCGTGGGCATTGCCAAAATTACAAAAATACACTGATGGAGTAGGTAAGCGTGTCGTACGTGATTATGTGCATGATAATGTCCCAGAAGCCTTGATGGATAGCGAAAAGAAAGGTTTTTCAATCCCTCTGGATGAATGGTTACGCTCTGCATTGAAACCTTATGCAGAAGACCACTTAAGCGGTGATGACGTCACCTCCAGCAACCTGGGCTCCACACAGCAATTGTGGGATGAACACAAAAATGGCATTGGTAATCATGGCCCAGCATTATGGGCACGTGTGTCATTTAATGCTTGGCGTAGACATTGGGGGGTATAGATTGACGTTTTGATTTTGTAGCTGGTCGTGTGGACTGGTATAAACTGCACAATGATTGCACGGAGAATTCAGAGTAATGGCATGCATTGACGACTTGAAAGTCAAGATTTTCGCTGATGGAGCAGACCTTAAGCATATTAAGGCTTTGCGCGACAACCCTATCATCAAAGGGTTTACGACCAACCCGACGCTGATGCGGGCTGTTGGAATATCAGATTATGAACGATTTTCGAAGGATGTGATCGAGATCGTCGATGGAGCGCCATTGTCACTCGAAGTGTTTGCTGACGAATTTGATGAAATGGAATCGCAAGCCCGAGCGATCGCGAGTTGGGGCGCAAACGTATTTGTGAAAATTCCTGTTACAAATACAAAAGGCGAAAATAGTGCGGCACTCGTCAAACGATTGGCTAATCACGGCGTTCAAGTGAATGTGACTGCGGTTTTTACGCTTAAGCAAGTTCAGGAGATATGCGACGCATTGTCACCTGATGTGGCAGCAAACGTATCGGTGTTCGCTGGCCGCGTTGCAGATACCGGAATAGACCCAGTGCCTCATATGCGTGATGCTGTTGAGATCGTGTCAGCTTTACCAAAAACAGAAGTAATTTGGGCGAGCCCTCGTGAATTGCTGAATTTATTCCATGCGGATGAAGCTGGATGCCAAATCATCACCGTTACGCAAGACATACTGAAGAAATTACCTGTTATTGGTAAAAGCCTTACCGACTATTCTATTGAGACTGTGAAGATGTTTTATGATGACGCACAGTCTGCTGGTTACTCTATTAATACCAATTGAAGGTATTGAATGTTCATGATGATTAAGACAACAAGGAAACATTAAGTGGAACGAAAATTTAATTCAGTGCTGGTTACTGGTGGTGCAGGATATTGCGGCAGTGTCTTGGTCCCGGACCTTCTTAAAAATGGATATAAAGTTGTTGTTTACGACATCATGTATTACGGCAATGAACATTTGCCACTTTCGAACCCAAATTTGACAGTTGTTGAAGGCGATATCAGAGATACTGCTAACTTGGCTAAGCATATGCAGGGCATTGATGCCGTTGTGAATATGGCATGCATCTCGAATGATGCGAGTTTCGAGCTTGATTCTGACTTATCAACAACGGTCAATCTTGATGCGTTTGAACCGATGGTTATTGCGGCTAAGAAAGCAGGCGTTAAGCGGTTTGTATACGCATCGACCAGCTCAGTATATGGCGTTAGCGATAAACCAGATGTAACAGAAGATCATCCCTTAGTGCCGCTTACTCTGTATAATGATTATAAAGGACAGTGCGAGCCTAAGTTGTTTGCACACACAGATGAAAATTTTGTGGGCGTAGCTTATCGCCCGGCGACTGTGTGCGGATATGGCCCTCGACAACGCCTTGACGTTTCGGTGAATATTTTAACGAACTATGCGGTTAACAAAGGCAAAATCACAGTCTTTGGTGGTGACCAGTTGCGGCCAAATCTACATATACAAGATTATTCAGATGTCGTTCAGCTTTTGCTTATGGCACCAGATGAAAAAATCGCCAACGATGTTTTTAATGTTGGTTATCAAAATAAAAAAATCATGGAGATCGCGCAGATTGTTAAAGAGGTCGTTGAGAGAGAGTTCCCTGAAAATGGTGAAATTCCTATTGAAGTCACTTCATCTGATGACAATCGTTCCTATCATATTAATTCAGATAAAATTGCGCGGGTACTTGGCTTTAAGCCAAAGCATACCATCGAAGAAGCCATAGAAGGATTGTGCCAAGCGTTTCGGAATGATGATTTGCCTGAAAGTTTTGATGACGACAAATACTTCAATGTCCGCACAATGAAGGCAATTGGTGCTAAATGAGTAATGGCCCGATATCTATTGTGACGGGCGGGGCCGGTTTTATTGGTAGTCATATGGTGGACTTGTTGCTTGAACAAGGCCACAAGGTTCGAGTCGTGGATAATCTAATCGGCGGGCATGAAGCAAATCTTAGCCATGTCGCCCAGAACCAAAATCTTTCTTGTCATTGGCATGACATTAATTCTCTTGAACCTGATAGTGAGATTTTTGTCGGCGCTGATTATGTTTTCCATTTTGCGGGCATTGGCGACATCGTGCCGTCAATTGAGCAACCCATTGATTATATGCAAACGAATGTCCAAGGGACGGTTAGAGTTCTAGAATGCGCTCGCGCTGCAAAAGTTAAACGATTTGTGTATGCCGCGTCTTCATCGTGTTACGGCTTGGCTGATACGCCAACCCGTGAAGATCATCCCATACAACCTCAATACCCATACGCTTTAAGCAAGTACCAAGGTGAGCAGGCAGTGTTTCATTGGCACAAAGTTTATGGGCTATCTGTGGCATCTGTACGTATCTTCAATGCTTATGGCACTCGAGTGCGTACCACAGGTGCCTACGGTGCTGTATTTGGGGTTTTCTTTCGTCAAAAAATAGCGGGCAAACCCTATACCGTAGTTGGTGATGGCTCTCAGGTGCGCGATTTTATTTATGCGTCTGACGTGGCGCGTGGGTTCTTGATGGCCGCTGAAGGAGATGCCGACGGTGAGGCATTCAACGTTGGGGCGGGCAATCCTCAGTCAGTGAATAGTTTGGTGGATTTATTGGGCGGTGATGTTGTCTATATTCCTAAACGCCCGGGCGAACCTGATGCTACACATGCAGATATTACCAAGATTACAGAACGTTTGGGATGGGAACAGAAAATTTCATTTACTGAAGGTGTGGCCAAAATGATGGCGCAAATTGACCATTGGAAAGATGCACCTTTGTGGGATCCGAGTTCAATAGAAGATGCGACAAAGACCTGGTTTAAATACCTTGGCAACTCTTAGGCGAAACTGGAGAATACGATGTTGTCGTCTTTAACTGAGCGCTACCGACATAAAATCAAGACAGTGAACGAACTCGCAGAAATTATCGGCCAACCGCCTCGAGACGAGAAAGTAATAATGTGCCATGGTGTTTTCGATGTTGTTCATCCGGGTCATATCAGGCATTTAATCTACGCAAAGAGTAAAGCATCTGTGCTTGTTGCGTCTTTAACAGCCGATAAATTTATTGAAAAAGGTCATTACAGACCGCATGTGCCGCAAGATCTGCGTGCTGTCAATTTGGCAGCGTTTGAAGCTGTTGATTTTGTTGTCATTGATTCGAATGCTACGCCCCTCGAAAATTTAGAAATCTTAAAACCCGATTTTTTCGCCAAAGGGTATGAATACACCTCGGGTCAACTGCCTAAAAAAACTCAGAAAGAGAAAGAAATTGTTGAAGCGTACGGTGGAGAAATTCTCTTCACGCCAGGGGACATTGTATATTCATCTTCTTCATTAATTGAATTAGAACCTCCGTCCATTCGTTTCGAAAAACTTCTCGCTTTGATGGAAGCAGAAGATATTAACTTTGATTCTCTTTATGAAACCCTCGACAAGATGCAGAGCAAGAAAGTTCATGTCGTCGGTGATACAATCATCGACTCTTATACAAACTGCGCGATGATTGGCGGGCAAACCAAAACACCGACGATGAGCGTTCTATATCAAGATCGGACTGATTTTGTTGGTGGTGCGGGCGTGGTTGCGAAACACCTTAGAGCTGCCGGTGCCGATGTAATCTTCTCGACTGTTCTTGGCGAAGACGATTTTAAAGACTTTGCGCTTGAGGATTTGAAGGCGTTTGGTGTTGATTGCCAATCAGTGATTGATCCGACACGCCCAACTGTAAATAAAAATGCTATTGTGGCTGGTGGGTACAGGTTGTTGAAGGTTGATACTCTCGATAATAGCTCAATCTCTGACAGGGTTTTAAAAGAACTTACCGCATCTATTGAGAGTGTAGAAGCTGATGCTGTCGTCTTTAGCGATTTTCGACATGGAATTTTCAATAGGCGCACCATTCAAGAACTTATTGGGGCGTTGCCATCGGGGTGTTTTCGCGTTGCCGACAGTCAAGTTGCAAGCCGTTGGGGAAACATTACTGAGTTTAAGAACTTTGATTTGATAACGCCGAATGAACGGGAGGCTCGCTTTGCGTTGGCAGATCAAGATTCTGGCGTTCGACCATTGGCAATGGCACTATACGATGCCGCTCGATGTGGCACGTTAATGCTCAAACTCGGTCAACGAGGTGTTTTGACTTGCCGCACGGGTGACCATTCTTCGGCCAATAGCTTTTTCACGGTTGATAGTTTCGTCGACCATGAAGTTGATCCAGTTGGCGCTGGTGATGCTCTACTTGCATATGCAACACTAGCTATGCTAGCGAGTGGCAATAAGGCTATATCAACAATACTTGGGTCATTTGCAGCAGCTTGTGAAGTGGAGTGCGACGGTAATGTTCCGATCACACAAGAGAATGTTAAATCGAAAATTGACGCTATTCAACGCCAAATTCAATTTCAAGGCTGACAAATGCGCGTAATTGTCGCCGGATTGGGTGTGCAAGGATACAAGCGGCGCATGTATGCTGGTGATGATTATGTTGCGTCTGTGGACCCTCTAAATGAAGAAGCTGATTATAAGGGGTTAGAGGATGTTCCGTTGATGGAATATGACGCTGCGATGCTATGTGTGCCTGATGGACCGAAAATTGATCTTCTCAATTACTTAATTGAGAACGGTAAGCATGCATTAGTCGAAAAACCTCTTTGGGCGGCGCGTGATGACGAAATAATAGCCTTGGAAACACGGGCACGTGCTAAAGGTGTGATTTGTTATACCGCATATAATCATCGTTTTGAGCCGCATTTTGTCCAAATGCGTGATGTTCTCAAGTCCGGCGTATTGGGCGAAATTTACCGATGCCGCATGTTTTATGGTAACGGTACTGCCCAGTTGGTTCGCCAATCACAATGGCGCGATGAAGGCGGTGGTGTGCTGCCCGATCTCGGCTCTCACTTACTTGATACCGCAGCATTTTGGTTCGGTGATATTGGTGATGGTTTTCAGGTTATATCTTCAAATTGTTTTGAAAATCGTGCCCCGGACCATGTCGTTATAGGCTCAATGACGAGCCGTCCAAGGCTAGAGCTAGAAATGACATTGCTGATGTGGCGTAATCATTTTACGTGCGACATCCTTGCTGAGAATGGGTCCGTTCATATTGATTCATTATGCAAATGGGGCCCATCTACCTTTACCCATCGTAAAAGGGTGCGACCGTCTGGGCGCCCTTTAGAGCGTGTCGATACTTTGGAACAAAGTGATCCGACTTGGGCCGAAGAATACAAATTTTTCAGGCGCCTTTGTGAACAAGGTGGAGAGACAGACCTTACACATGATCTGTGGTTACAACGTACTTTACGTGAGCTTACAGAAGTAACTGTTGCGGAGATAAGTTGTTGAACGCCCCGATAATCATGTATGCGGGAATGACTCATTTAGGGTTAAATTCTGCTGCCGCAGCTGCCGCACGAGGGTTCAATGTTGTGTGTTTTGACATGGACTCGGACATTATTGAGAAAATAAAACGTGGCGAATTATCGATAGAAGAGCCTTTTTTGGTTGATACATTAAATGAAAATGCTGAACGATTAACATTTACTTCTGAAGTTAACGCAATCAAGGGCTGTGACGTGGTGTATGTCGCTCCCGATGTTGCCACAAATGAGGCCAATCAAAGCGATTTAAATGACCTGTTGGCACTTCTTGATGTGGTGACTGTACAGGCACGAGAAGATAGCGCAGTCATTATATTAAGCCAGGTACCGCCAGGGTTTACTCGTAGTAAGAATGTTAAGGGCAGAACTTTGTTTTGCCAGGTTGAAACATTGATTTTTGGCAACGCTATTGAACGCGCATTAAATCCAGAACGAATTATTATAGGATGCCTGAATCCATCTAAGCCGCTATATGATGGGTATAGAAAATTCTTAGAAACCTTCGAATGCCCGTTACTCCCGATGCGTTACGAAAGTGCTGAACTTGCTAAAATCTCAATCAATTGTTTTTTAGTGGCATCGGTGAGTACGACCAATACTTTGGCAGAGCTGTGCGAAAAAATTGGCGCCGACTGGGAAGAAATAGTGCCTGCTCTGAGATTAGATAAGCGTATTGGGCCTTATGCATATTTAAATCCAGGCCTTGGAATCGCGGGCGGAAACTTAGAGCGCGATCTTGAGACGGTAGTGCGTTTTTCAAAAGAGCAAGACACAGATGCCGATGTTGTAAAAGCATGGATATCCAATAGTCGGCAACGTAAACGCGCCGCTGTTCGTGTACTAGAGGAGTATGTTCTACCAAATCACCAGGACCCGTTAATTGCTGTCTGGGGATTGGCATACAAAGAAAATACACATTCTATAAAGAATTCTGCATCGCTTGAAACAATATCGACATTCCCCAATTGCCAATTTCATATTCATGATCCAATTGTCCCTATTGAGAAGGCTCAGCATCTGCGCGCATCGGGCTTCGATAACCCAATGGCCGCTGTTGAAGATGCAGATGCATTGTTAGTGTTAACGCCATGGCCTGAGTATGCAGAGTGCGATATGACAGCTCTTGCTGCAGCCATGTCTGGAAAGACAGTATTTGATCCATTTGGAGTGCTAAATAGTCGCCAGATAGTACAGTCGGGCCTAAATTATCATTCTTTGGGAAAAGCGCCTATATGGGCGGAATAATGTTTGGGAAGGAACTATATTGTTAAAGCATCTAAACGCGTCACCGGAGAATCCGTCTCGAGTTGTTGTCATGGGAGCTACTGGGTTCGTTGGCGGTGCCTTAGTGGCTGCGCTGATCGCGGATGGGATTGATATTCTACCTTTAGGGCGTTCGGATATTGACCTGATGAGCCCCGACGCAGCTGAAAAGCTCGCCAAGGTATTGCAGCCAAATGATGCTTTCGTTGCGGTTTCTGCGAAGGCGCCAGCAAAGAATGCTGAAATGATGATCGAGAATATCATTATGGCTAGAGCAATTGCCGACGCCCTGAAGGTAAGCCCTGTTTCTCATGTCGTGAACATCAGCTCAGATGCAGTTTACGTTGATGAGCCGACCCCATTGAATGAGGCCTCTTGCACTGCCCCGGATAGTTATCATGGCATGATGCATTTAGCCCGTGAAGTGATGTTGAAAAATGAAATAAAGGCCCCGTTAACGATACTTCGTCCAACGTTAATCTACGGGTTAGATGATCCTCACAATGGTTATGGGCCCAATAAATTTCGCCGATTAGCCCAGGCTCAGGAAGAAATAGTTTTGTTCGGAAAAGGAGAGGAGCAGCGGGATCATGTTCATGTTGACGATGTGGCTGCGATCATATGTCTCGTGTTGAAGTGGAAAAGCAGTGGCGTATTAAATATTGCTACAGGTGACGTTACATCGTTTCGAGAAATTGCCGAAATGGTTGTGTCGTATAATGCGAATCCGATCGCAATCTCAAGTTCTCCTCGTTCGGGCCCAATGCCGCACAACGGTTACCGTCCATTTGATATCAGTGCATGTAAAAAAGCATTCCCGAATTTCAGCTATACACCACTTGCCGCAGGCCTTTCGCAACTTCAGTGATTTCTTGAGGATTTGAAAATCAGAAAAGTAAGAGAAATCAAAAATTTGGATGTATTTTATGAAACGATTATCAGAACGACCACTTAGCCACATATCGATCATCGTTTGCAGCTTTATTTTAATTCTGATTGCGGCAGTTTTTTTTATATTGGCAATGTTTCCAAACGTGTTTGGAGTTGGCATTGCTGAACAATTTATGTTTTATCAAATTGTAGGACTGACTCGTACCGATACGTTAATTGTCTCTACATTTGTAGGAACTCTAAGCATCCTCAACTTAAGCATTACAATATTCTGGAAACACGTACGATATTGGCTCCTAATTCTATCTGCCAAGAGATCCGCAATTCTAATAAATACATCTCTTATTATGATATCAATTTTTTGCGGATTACTTTTTTTAGAAATTGCATCCCGCCTTATCGATGATGTGCCCTTGTGGCCCCTTGAGAACCGTCTGGTTAAACAGCAAGCACTCCTCAAAATTCACTCCGCGAATGAATTTGATCCATTGGTTGGTTGGGCTTTAAGACCAGGAATTAGCGCTAGTCCAAACCTTGTAGATAGTTCTTTTACTACGGGTTCTTATGGAGTCCGGATGAACCAACCAGTTGAGACGCCATTACCTTTGGATGGTGTGTTAGCAGTTGGTGATTCATTCACGGCTGGTTCGGAAGTTGGGGATACTCAAACGTGGCCAGCACAGCTTGAGAAGCTGATTGATATACCAGTTGTTAATGCTGGCGTTGGTGCATGGGGGAGTGGCCAAATTGTTCTTCGTGCTGAGCAGTTATTACCAATTGTTCAGCCTTCTGCTGTCGTCGCTTCATTTTTGGAGGATGATATCCTTCGCGCTGGTTATAAAATTTATGGTGGCGGACATAAGCCTTGGTTTTCGATCGATAAGAATGAAAAACTAATACATCATAATAATCCAGTGCCAGATTCTGATGATAGTATTGTCGATCCCAATGGACCAGTTCTTGGATATTCACATTTAACTACATTAGTTCTTGAGAAGTTAGGTTATGGGGATTGGTGGCGTAATCTTAACACCGCGTATGTGAAATCTGGATCTGATCCTGTTGCAGTGACATGCCGATTGGTTGATCAGCTTGCCAACAAAACAAATAGGAAAGGAATTCCATTGTTGTTGGTTCTGCAATATGGCGGTTACAACATTGTGCGATTGAATGGTCCACAAGATCATGCAGCTAAGGTGGCTTCTTGTGCTGAGGAACGTGGAATTACGGTACTTGATTCATGGAATGCATTACGCCAAATCTACAAACGTGATTCAGATGCCCTGAAAAAACTTTACGTTATGCACGATAATGG
>Ga0209335_10004356_pt1 | contig 13532 bp, 9 predicted proteins | sample COG_09_FD_184753 | JGI IMG/M metagenome (GOLD analysis project Ga0209335, IMG submission 184753) | Pelagic Microbial community sample from North Sea - COGITO 998_met_09 (SPAdes) (version 2) | ecosystem: Environmental > Aquatic > Marine > Neritic zone/Coastal water | place: Helgoland, sampling...
ATCCTAATATTCCTGAATCATCAGAAATTACACACATGTCACTTTCAAGTGTATAGTCTTTATTGTCTAGAGCTTTAAATGTTTCTCCTTTTTTTGAATTTCTAACCACAATTCCTTTTTCAATTTTATCTGCATCATAAACATGCAATGGCCTATTCAAATCAAACATTACATAATTAGTAATATCAACTATTGCTGAAATAGGTTTTTGACCTAATGAAATAATCTTTTCCTTTAACCATTTTGGGCTTTCTGTATTTTTTACACCAGTAACTAAACAGCTACCAAATATATTACATCCTTGATTTTTTTCTTTAGTTATTTTTATACTGATTTTTTGTTTATTTTTTTGTATTAATTTTTCTTTTTTTTTATCTTTTAGCTTGCCCGATCCTGCGGCAGCCAAATCTCTTGCTAACCCTTTAACGCCAAGACAATCTGCTCTATTTGGCGTAATTGAAATATCAATTACTTTTAATGTACTTTTTTGAAAATAATTTTTACCAATTTTTTGGTTATATTTTGTGCTAGAAAGTTCAGTAATACCATCACTTTCTTTAGATATATTTAATTCTGACTCGGAGCAAAGCATTCCATATGATGTTACACCTCTGATCTTACTGACCACTAGCTTCATCTGATTTTTTGGAATAACCGCACCTGGTGGAGCATAAATTGTTATTAATCCTTCTTTTGCATTTGGAGCACCACAAACTACTTTAACTAATTCTTTTTTTCCAATATCAACATCACAAACCTTTAGTCTATCTGCATCTGGATGTTTCTCTGTTTTTAATATTTTAGCAATTAAAAAACTGTCTAAATCACTAGATTGAGTCTCAACGCTCTCAACTTCGAGTCCAATATCTGTTAATTTGTCTATAATTTGATTTTCATTAAACTTTGTATCAAGATGATCCTTAAGCCAATTAAAAGTTATCTTCATCTGCTTAGACCTCTATAATTTGTTGGTACATCTAAAGGATCAAATCCAAAATGATTTAACCATCGATAATCACAGTCAAAAAATGCTCTTAGATCATTAATTCCATACTTAAGCATTGCTAATCTATCTATTCCAATACCAAAGGCATAACCTTGATAATTTTTAGGGTCTATTTGTACATTTTTTAAAACATTTGGGTGTACCATGCCACATCCTAAAATTTCTAACCATTTATCACCTTCACCAATTACAATTTTTCCATCTTTTATTTCATATCCAATATCAACTTCTGCAGATGGTTCTGTGAACGGAAAGTGACTCGGTCTAAATCTCATTTTTATTTTATCCACCTCAAAAAATTCTTTAATAAAATAATCTAAACATCCCTTTAGGTGTCCCATATTAATATCCTTATCAATATGTAATCCTTCAACTTGATGGAACATTGGTGCGTGTGTTTGGTCACTATCAGATCTATAAGTTCTACCTGGAGCAATAATTTTAAAAGGAGGCTTTTCTTTTAGCATTGTTCTAATCTGAACAGGTGATGTGTGTGTTCTTAACAATAGTTCTTTTTTATTATCTAAATAAAAGGTATCGTGCATGTCACGAGCTGGATGATTGTCGGGTGTGTTTAGTGCTGTAAAATTATTATATTCATTCTCAACATCAGGACCTTCTTCTACACTAAAGCCAATTTCAGAAAATATAGACGATATTTCATCAATTACTTGTGAAACTGGATGAATCTTTCCTCGGATAAAAGGTCTTTCTGGTAAAGTTATATCTAATTTTTCTTTTTCTAATTTTTGATTTATTTCTTTAGTTTCAATTTCTTGAATTTTTTTTAATAATCTGTTTTGAAGCTCATCTTTAACCGCGTTTAAATCTGCTGCAAAATTTTTCCTTTTACTTTCAGCAACAGAACCTAACTTTTTAAACTGTGATGAAACAAGTCCATTTTTACCAAACAGATCACTTTTGATTTCATTAATTTGATTAAGGTCTAAATTTTCATTCAGTTTTAAAAGAAATTCATCTTTTATTTTTTTAATATCAGACATATCAACAGATTATTTCTTCACTAGAGAAAAACAATAGTGAAGATTAATTTAATGCAGATTGAGCTTTTTGTACGATTGTTTTAAAGGCTTCTGGGCTATCGTATGCAATTTCAGCTAATATTTTTCTATCTAGTTTAATTCCACACTTAGATAAACCATTAATAAATCTTGAGTAAGTTAAACCCTCAGGTCTGACACCCGCATTTATTCTCTGGATCCATAACGATTTAAATTCTCTTTTTTTAGTTCTTCGATCTCTATAAGCATACTGCATAGCTTTTTCCATAGCTTGCTTAGCAACTCTTATTGTACTTTTTCTTCTTCCCCATTGACCTTTTACGGCTTTTAAAACTTTTTTATGTTTAGCGTGACTTGTTACACCTCTTTTAACTCTAGCCATTTTATCCTCTTAAACTGTAAGGCATATATGATTTAACTATTTTGCCATCTTGTTTTGACATTGTTGTTGTGCCTCTTAATTTTCTAATTTGTGAATTTGTTCTTTTAATCATACCATGTCTTTTACCAGCTTGAGCCATCATTACCTTGCCTGTAGCTGAAACTTTAAATCTTTTTTTAGCTGAACTTTTAGTTTTTAATTTTGGCATAATCTGCGGACTTATACAAATAATAGGATACTTTTACAACCTCTTTTAATCCTTATAAAGGCTGAATAACCATAATCATTTGCTTACCATCAAACTTAGGGTGTAATTCTACTTTACCAATATCTTGCATATCAACTTTTATTTTGTCCATTAATTCTCTTCCTAAATGCGAGTGTTGAAGTTCTCTTCCTTTAAATCTAATTGTAAATTTTACCTTATCTCCTTTTCCAATAAATTTTTTAGCATTTTTCACTTTAAAGTCATAATCATGAGTTTCTGTTACTGGTCTCATTTTAATTTCTTTTAATAAAACTATTTTTTGTTTCTTTCTTGCTACATTTGCTTTTTTTTGAGCATCATATTTAAATTTACCCATATCAATAATTTTACAAACAGGAGGCTTTGCATTGGGGGCTATTTCAATTAAATCTAACCCTTGCTCTTTAGCCATTGATATAGCTTCGTTAGTATTTATTATTCCTATATTTTCGCCTTCACTACCAATTACTTGTACTTCTGGTGCTGAAATTCTATTGTTAGATTTTGGGCCTCTATCTTTAGTTCTTCTCTGAAAATAATTTTGTTTAAAATCTACCACTTAGTTTGAGGGTGCTTTGTTTAAAGCTGAGAAATTTTTTAAGAATATTTTTAGTTCCATATTTTCTTGTTTATTAGTATCCAATCTTCTAATCGTTACAGTGTTAGTGTCAACTTCTTTTTTTCCACAAATCAACAAAATTGGTATTTTTGATAAAGAATGCTCTCTAATTTTATAATTTAAATTATGGTTTTTTAAATCTACTTCTGAACTCATGCCATTATTATTAATTTTTTCATTAACTTCTTTCGCATAAGTGTCAAACTCCTCTGAAATAGGTATTACTACTACTTGTAAGGGTGCTAACCAAAATGGAAATTTGCCTGCATAATTCTCAATGAGAATACCCATAAATCGTTCTAGAGATCCTGATAATGCTCTGTGCAACATCACTGGAACTTTTTTTGTTCCATCCTTATCTACATAAGATGCATCTAATCTGCCAGGTAAGTTAAGATCTACCTGCAATGTTCCACATTGCCAATCTCTACCAATTGCATCTCTTAATACAAATTCAATTTTCGGACCATAAAATGCTCCTTCACCTTTATTAATTGTGTATTCAAGTTTAGATGCTTTGACAGCATCCAATAAAGCTTTTTCTGCTTTATCCCAAACTTTATCCTCACCAACTCTAATCTCTGGTCTATCAGCATATTTTAAAATTACATTTTCAAAACCAAGATCTTTATAAATATCTAAAATCAAATTTGTTACAATAATACATTCATCTGTAATTTGTTCTTCTGTACAAAAAATATGGGCATCATCTTGAGTAAAGGCTCTAACCCTTAGTAACCCATGTAAGGCCCCAGAAGCTTCATATCTATGGACCTTTCCAAACTCTGAAATTCTTAAAGGAAGATCACGATAACTTTTTAAGCCTTGATTAAATACTTGAATATGTCCTGGGCAATTCATTGGTTTAATTGCAAATATTTTTTTATCAGGTGTCTCAGATGTATACATGTGTTCACCATATTTTCCCCAATGTCCTGATTTTTCCCAAAGAGCTCGATCTAAAACTTCAGGAGTATTTACCTCTTTATATCCTCCTTCTTCTTGTCTTTTTCTAATATAAGTAACTAATCTTTGAAAAAGCTTCCACCCCTTTTGATGCCAAAAAACAGAACCTGGACTTTCCTCTCTAAAATGAAATAAGTCCATTTCTTTTCCAAGTTTTCTGTGATCTCTTCTTTCAGCTTCTTCTATTCTTTTTAAATATTCATCTAGATCTTTTTGGGTAGACCAACTAGTTCCATAAATTCTTTGAAGCATTTCATTATTTGAATCACCTCTCCAATAAGCACCTGACACTTTTGTTAATTTAAAAAATTTTCCAATTTTACCAGTTGAAGATAAATGAGGACCTCTACATAAATCATGCCAATCCCCATGAAAATATATAGAAACTTCTTCTCCTTCAGGAATACTTTTAATAATTTCAGCTTTATATATTTCTCCCTTACTTATAAAATGAGATATTGCTTTATTTCTATTCCAAACTTCTTTTATAGTTTGAACATCCCTATCAACAATTTCTTTCATCTTATTTTCAATTTTATTTAAATCTTCTTCTGTAAAAGGTTCTTTTCTTGAAAAATCGTAATAAAATCCATTTTCTATAATGGGACCAATAGTTACTTGGGTCCCTGGAAAAAGTTCCTGCACTGCCATTGCAGTTATATGGGCTGTATCATGACGAATGGTTTCTAAGCCTTCTTTATCCTTAGCAGTAAAAATTTTAATAGAACAATCTTTTTTAATAATATGATTTAAATCCTTAAGTTCATTATCCACACTAATCACTAGTGCTTGTTTTGACAAAGATTTGCTAATTTTTTCAGCAACCTCTAATCCAGTAACTTTATCTGAAAAATTTAAACTATTTCCATCTGGTAATGTAATTATTGGCATTTAATTTAATAACTTTTTGTACTCTGAATAAGTAGAAAAACACATTTTTTCAACATTAAATTTTTTAATAACATTTTTTCTACCTTCAATACCCATAGATTTCAACGTTGATTCCTCTAAATTTAAAACTTCTATGATCTTTTTACTTAAAGATACTGAGTTTCCTGTCTCAAATAGAAATCCAGTTTTATTATTTATTATTGTTTCATTAGATCCACCAATATTACTGGCTATTATTACTTTTCCCATCGATTGTGCTTCAACAGCTACTCTACCAAATGCTTCAGGCTCTATTGATGCTGAAACCACAAAGTCAGAAACTTTATAAGCCAAGGGCATGTTTGTACAATGTTGTATAAATTTTAACTGGCCTGTTAATCTGTGTTGCTCTGCCAATCTCTTTATTTTTTTAGCATATACCTCTCTCCCTTGATTACTACCAAGTATGATAGCAAAAAAAGCTTGGTAGCCAAGCTCTTTGTTAACAAGATTAATTGCTTCAATAAAAATTTCTTGACCCTTCCAATTAGTCAACCTTCCTGGCATTAATATTATCTTTTTCTCCTTTGTAATATTCCAATCTAAAAGTAATTGATTTTCTTCGCTATCCAATGTTGTTGTTGGATCAAAATAGTCAACGTTAATACCTCTAAAAATAACTAAAAATTTTTTTTTTAAATTCATGTATTTGGAATAATTTGAGTTGATATGTGAAAATATAAAGTTAGATCCAGCAATTACCAAATTAGATCTAACCATTACTGAATTATAAAGTTTCTTAATTGAATTTTTAAAATTATAGGTTCCATGAAATGTTGTAACAAATTTTCTTCTTGTAATTTTTGTTGCTATTAAACATGACCAAGCTGGAGCACGACTTCTTGCATGAACAATAGAAATATTATTTAATAAAATTATAAAAATTAGAACTATTGAATTAAAAAATATTAAAATTGGATTTTTACTATGAACAGGGAGTCGTATTACCTTAACTTTTTTTTTATCAATAAATTTTAATAATTCACCCCCACTAGTGACTATATAAGATATACAATCATTTTCTGGTAAATAATGAGCAATATCATAACAGCCAGTTTCTGCACCACCATAACCCAGTTTTGGAATCACTTGTAAAACTTTTAATTTTGAAGACATTTGATAAAACTATATCTTAAGAAGCAATCCTAATAAACTGATATGAATAAATTTAAATACCTAAAAATCTCAAATAATAAGAAAATTAGATATTTAAGTAATAATTTTAAAAACAAACTTTATGTAGTTTTTTTGCATGGCTTTATGTCGGATATTGAAGGAGATAAACCTAGAGCAATCTTTAACTTTACAAAAAAAAATAAATTAGGCTTTCTTGCGCTAGAATATTCTGGACATGGAAAATCATCAGGAAAATTTATTAATGGAAATATTAGTAAGTGGTCCAAAGATGTTGAAATATCAATTAAAAAAATTGTAAAAAAAAATGATTTTATTTTAGTTGGCTCAAGTATGGGTGCATGGCTATCTCTTAATCAATTTAAAATCTTTAAAAAACAAATTAAAGGTTTTTTAGGAATTGGTTCAGCACCAGAATTTTTAGAAAATTTAATGTGGAAAAAGTTTACTAAAAAAATGAAAATTGAGATGATTAGAAATGGAATCTATAATTTAAAACATGGTAGCTATCAATATCCAATTTCTTATCAATTAATAAAAGATGGTCGAAAAAATAAAGTTTTAAATAAAAAGATTACAACAAAAATTTATATTACAATGATTCATGGTAGTAAAGATGAGGTTGTACCTCAAAACTATTCAAAAAAAGTTCTTAAAATATTCAGTAAAGCAAAAAAAAAATTAGTTATAATTAAAAATGGTAATCATAGCCTTTCAAATAAACCTGGACTTAAAAAAATAATTTTTGAGCTAAATAAAATTATCTCTTATATAATTTAGTCCTTCGATATAAGTTGGGTATTTTAAATCATAATTAAAATAATTTTTTAATTTTTTATTACTTACTTTTTTTGAATCTTTATATAATTTTTTAAGTATTTCGCTCTCTATTTCATTAACTTCAATTTTTTTTAAATTTTTAATATTCAATATTTTTGCTCCATACAATGTAACTTCTTCAGAAGATGATGGATTATCATCAGACAGATTATATATCTCTCCTGATTTAAATTTAGATAAAGATTCAAATAATATATTTGAAATATCTTCGAGATGAATTCTAGAAAAATAATGATTTTTTTTGTTTATTAATTTTACATTCCCTAATTTGAGCCTTGTTAATATGTTGTTTTCGTTTGAATAAATTCCAGATAATCTGAATATCTGAATTGGTAAATTTTTTTTAACTTTTAATGAAAGCCAAACATTTTCAGACTTTAATCTATTGATGCCATTTAAAGAAGTTGGTTTTTTTTCACTATTTTCATCTACCCATTCACTATTATGGTCACCATAAACACTAGTTGAAGATAAATATGTAATCCATTTCACTTTTGAGGTTTTCATAAATTTATGGAAATATTTTGCTACTATATCTTCACCTTCTTGTGGTGGAATTGAAACCAAAATATGTTCGGCTTCTCTTAACTTAATTATTAAATTTTCATCGTATTTATACTTATTAAGTTGATAACTTTGATAGTCAACTCCATCAAAGATTTTTTTGGAAGTTTCATTTCTAGTGGTTGTAGATAAATTAATATTAAAATTTTCTGACTTAATCTTACTTATAAAATTTTTTGCTACTTGACCAAAACCAAAACAAAAAATACTAATATTTTTCACTTTAGCTAACTTCTTTAATGATGGGTTTTAAGCTTATTGGATTTTTTAACTTATCAATCATTTCTTTTGGACAAACTTGTATAAAATTTAATATTTCTTTATCAAAGTTCTCTATTATTTTTTTTGATAAATTAGAATTTGTTTCTAAAAAATGCTCTTCGATTAATTTTTTTAAAAAATTTATCCAATAATCTGTCTCTGGAGTTTGCCATATTAAAGTTTCTTTATTAATTTTATTTTCTAAATCATTATTAAGATCATAAATAAACACCATTCCACCAGTCATACCAGCACCAAAGTTATCTCCTACATCTCCAAGTACCACTACCGTACCTCCTGTCATGTATTCACATGCATTTGAGTCGCAACCTTCAATAACAGCTAAAGCACCTGAATTTCTTACAGCAAATCTTTCACCTGCTTGACCTGCTGCAAAAAGTTTACCAGATGTTGCCCCATATAAAACTGTATTCCCAATGATTGTATTCTCATTAGAGTTCAAATTACTTTCTTCTGAAAGTTTAATTGATAATGTTGCTCCAGATAAACCTTTTCCAACATAATCATTAGCATCACCTTCAAGTATAAGTTTTAGACCTTTTATGCCAAAGGCTCCAAAAGATTGTCCTGCTGAACCTTTAAATTTTAGTGTTAGAAAATCATTTTCTAATTTATCATTTCCATATTTTTTATAAAGATTATGAGATATTCTAGTTCCCACAGTTCTATGTGTATTTTTTATGTCAAATTTTTTTTTAATTATTTTTACTTTTCCAATCTGATCTTCAATTTCAGGCATAATTTTTTGATCTAAAGTGTCTGGCACAGAATTAATATCTTGTTTTTCACAGAATCTTAAATTTTCTCCAGAATCTGCTTGTACAAAAAGAGGATTCAAATCTAAATCATCTAAATTTGATGAGGCTTTACTTACTTGTCTTAATAAATCAGTTCTTCCAATTATATCATTTAAAGATTTAAAGCCAATATCAGCTAAAATTTCTCTCACTTCTTGAGCAATAAATGTAAATAAATTAACCACCTTATCAGGAGTTCCAGCAAATTTTTTTCTTAATTCACTATCTTGAGTGCAGACACCTACTGGACAAGTATTAGAATGACACTGTCTTACCATTATGCAACCCATTGCCACTAAGGCTGTAGTTGCAACACCATATTCTTCAGCTCCCATCATTGCTGCGATAACAACATCTCTTCCTGTTTTAATACCTCCATCTGTTCTTAATGTAACTTTATGTCTCAAATTATTTAGCGTTAATACTTGATTGGCTTCAGTTAAGCCCATTTCCCATGGAATACCAACATATTTAACACTTGTTTGAGGAGTAGCTCCTGTCCCACCATTATGACCAGATATTAAAATTATATCTGCTTTTGCTTTTGCCACTCCTGCTGCAATAGTTCCTATTCCAGATGATGCAACTAATTTTACTCCTACTCTAGCGTTTGGATTTATTTGTTTTAGGTCATAGATTAATTGTGCCAAATCCTCAATCGAATAAATATCATGATGAGGTGGAGGGGATATTAATGTAACTCCTGGCGTCGAGTGTCTTAATTTTGCAATTTCATCTGTAACTTTAAACCCTGGCAATTGTCCACCTTCACCAGGTTTAGCTCCTTGCGCTATCTTGATTTCAATTTCATTACAATTATTTAAATAGTTAATTGTTACTCCAAATCTTGCTGAAGCAACCTGCTTGACTCTAGAGTTTGCACTGTCTCCATTATCCATTTTAGTAAATCTTTTTTCATCTTCTCCTCCTTCTCCACTACAAGAGGCTCCTTTAATTCTATTCATACCTATTGCTAATGTTTCGTGAGCCTCTTTGGACAAGGCACCGTGAGACATACTTCCACTACCAAATCTTTTTAAAATATTTTCTATTGGCTCTACTTCTGAAATGTCTATTGGTGGGTTAAGATTTCTTTCTCTAAATCCAATAAGATCTCTTAAATGTATTGGTGGTAGACCATAAATACCTTTAACATATTTTTTATACCCCTCAAAAGAGTTTGATCCAACAGAACTTTGTAATAAGTGCATTAATTTACCTTGATAATGATGGGTTTCTCCATTTTTTCTATATTTATAAAGGCCACCAATAGGCAAAACCATGCTGTTACTTTCAAATGCTTCTTTATGAATGGCTCTCAACTTATTCTCTATTCCACTTAAACCTATTCCAGATATTTTAGATAATATTCCTGGAAAATATTCTGACGCTACAGTTCTGCTCAATCCAACTGTTTCAAAGTTACATCCACCTCGATAAGAGCTTATAACTGATATTCCCATTTTTGACATTATCTTAAGCAGACCATAATTAACTGATTGGATAAATCTTTCTATACATTCATCAAAACCAAAATTACCAAATAGTTTTTTTTCAAATCTTTGGTGTAAGCTATCAAATGCTAAATATGGATTTACTGTTGTGGCCCCAACCCCAATAAGAGTTGCAAAAGAATGTGTGTCCAGTGCCTCACCAGTTTGAGCATTAATAGATGCATATCCTCTTAATTTATTTTTAATAAGGCATGTGTTTATTGCACCCACACTTAATAGCATTGGTATGGCTAATCTTTGTTCAGAAACATTTTTATCGCTTAAAATTAGTTGAGTAATGCCTTGTCTGACTGAGACCTCTGACTCTTGCTGAATTCTTTTAATTGCATCTTCCAGATTATCTTTTTTATCAAAAGTACAATCAATTATGATGGAATTTTTTCCAAAAAAATTAATAAATTTTTCAAGTTGTGAGTTCGATAAGATGGGACTATCTAAAACATATATATTTTCTTGAGTTAAGTTTGTAAAATCTAAAATATTTCCAAGATTTCCGAACCTTGTTTTTAAACTCATTATTTTGTTTTCTCTAAGAGAGTCGATTGGTGGATTTGTTACTTGACTAAAATTTTGCCTAAAAAAATGATATAGAGGTCTATATTTGTCAGACAAAACAGCAAGTGGTGTATCATCCCCCATTGAACCAATTGCTTCTTTAGCATCTTCAGCCATCGGATGTAAAATAAGTTCCAGATCCTCTAAACTGTATCCAAAGGAGTGTTGTATTTTTCTAAGTTCTTCACCAGAAAAAATTGGTTTTTCATTTTTAATTGTAAGTTTTTTATCTAATTCAACAATTTGACTATTAAAATGTTTATATTCTTTTGCTAAAAAATCTTTAATCTGACTATTGGTAAATACTTTACCTTTTTCTATTCTTACCCCAATTATTTCTCCAGGTCCTAATCTTCCTTTTGTAATTATTTTTTTTTCATCTAATTCTATCATTCCTGTTTCTGATCCAGCACATAAAATTTTATCTTTTGTAATTGTATATCTCATTGGACGTAAGCCATTTCTATCAGTAGCTACTATTACCCATTCATTATCTGTTCCAGCAATTGCTGCTGGGCCATCCCACGGTTCCATTGTACTATTTAAAAAATTAAATAATTGTTGATGATCTTTTGGAAGTGTTTTACTTTTTTTAGACCAAGCATCTGGGATTAGCATTAGCTTAGCAAGAGGTGCTGGTTGACCAGAAATATTTAATAGCTCAAATACACTGTCCAAAGATGCAGAATCTGATGATCCTGCTGGAATTACAGGTTTTAAATTTTCTATATTTTCAAATAAAGGACTATTCATTTCTTGCTCATGAACTTTCATCCAATTATAATTTCCTTTTAAAGTATTAATCTCACCATTATGAGCTATTGCTCTAAATGGTTGAGCAAGGTCCCAACTCGGTGCTGTATTTGTAGAAAATCTTTGATGAAATATTGCATAACGTGATACAAACCTTTCATCATTTAAATCTGCGTAAAAGTCTGCAATTGACTCAGCCAAAAACATTCCTTTATAAATAATAGATTTAGAGCTAAGTGAACAAATATAAAATCCTTCTATAGCTTTTTTAATAGCCTCTTTTTCTATCTTTCTTCTTGATTCATAAAGTTTACGCTCAAGCTCTTTTCCACTTAAATTCTTATTATTACTTTTAAAAAGTACTTGAGTAATTTCTGGTCTTGTAAAATTTGCCTTTTCTCCTAAAACTTTTGTATTTACCGGAACTTGTCTCCAACCATAAATACTAAAATTACTTTTTGTAAGCTCACTTTCGACTAATGTTCTTGCATTTTCTTGTGCTTCATAATTATTTCTGGGTAAAAAAATCATTCCAATACAAATTTCTGAACCGTCATGTTTATGACCTGTAATTTCTATTTTTTCAGTAAAAAAGTCAGTGGGAATTTCTAGATGGATTCCTGCTCCATCACCTGTTTTTCCATCTGCATCTACTGCGCCTCTATGAAACACTGCCTTTAAGGCTTTAATACAATATTCAACCACTTTCCTTGACTTTTTACCTTCTGTAGAAGCTATTAGACCCACTCCACAAGCATCATGCTCCATACTTTTAGAATAAACATGTCCTTCTTCTAAAATTTTTTGATTTTTTAAATAATTTTTCATTATGCAACTTTTGATTTTTTTAATTCTTTCTGTTCTAAAAATTTTTTAATTGACTCTGCTACATCTCTTCCATCTCTAATAGCCCAAACCACTAATGAAGCACCTCTAACTATATCACCTGCAGCAAATACTCCTGGCAAATTACTTTCCATGGTGTCATAATCTACTTTTAGTGTTCCCCATTTGGTTACCTGTAAATCATTTGAGTTAAATAATTTTGGTAAGTTTTCTGGATCAAAACCCAATGCCTTTATAACTAAATCTGCTTTAATATTAAATTCTGAATTTTTTTGTAACTCAGGTTTTCTTCTACCACTGTCATCTGTTTCACCTAATTTAATTTTATCTACAATTAAACTCTCAACTTTGTTTTTTCCTATAAATTCTTTAGGACTTGATAGCCAAACAAATTCTACACCTTCTTCTTCAGCATTCTCAACTTCACGTGCTGATCCTGGCATATTTTCTTTATCTCTTCTGTATAAACACTTTACAGATTTTGCATTCTGTCTTATTGAAGTTCTAACACAATCCATTGCTGTGTCACCTCCACCTATAACAACAATGTCTTTTCCTTCTGCATTTAAGGTTCCATTATCAAATAATTCTACTTCATCTCCTAGTCCTTTTTTATTAGAAGCCATTAAAAATTCCATTGCTGGAAAAATATTTGCTAAATCCTTACCTGGTAAATCTACTTCTCTTGCTTTGTATACTCCTGTTGCTACTAATATTGCATCATGCTTTTCTCTTAATTGATCTAATGTAGCATCCTTGCCTACCTCAAAATTTTGAACAAATTTTATACCTCCTTCTTCGAGTAATTTTGTTCTTCTTTCTACTGCAAATTTTTCTAGTTTAAAATTAGGTATTCCATAAATTAACAATCCACCCGACCTATCATAACGATCATAAATTGTAATTTGATAACCTAATTTACGTAATTGTTCTCCTGCTGCTAAGCCTGCTGGACCTGCACCTATAACTCCTACACTCTGACTCTTCTCATTTTTTACATCAATCGGTTTAACCCAACCTTCCTTCCAAGCTGTGTCTGTTATATATTTTTCAACTGATCCTATTGTAACTGTTC
>Ga0209335_10004367_pt1 | contig 13510 bp, 10 predicted proteins | sample COG_09_FD_184753 | JGI IMG/M metagenome (GOLD analysis project Ga0209335, IMG submission 184753) | Pelagic Microbial community sample from North Sea - COGITO 998_met_09 (SPAdes) (version 2) | ecosystem: Environmental > Aquatic > Marine > Neritic zone/Coastal water | place: Helgoland, sampling...
GCAAATGCCAGCGAAAGTATACACGCACAAAGAAGCGAAAATTACTCCCCTCAAAAAGAAAACGCTCGCCGTCATCGGGTACGGCTCACAAGGACATGCCCATGCCCTCAACCTAAAGGACAGTGGCTTGAATGTCATCATTGGATTGTACAAAGGAAGTAAATCCATTCGTGTGGCCAAACGCCATGGTTTTGAAGTGTTTGAAGTTGCTGAGGCTGTACAAAAGGCAGATGTCATTATGATCGGTGTGCCTGATATGAAGCAGGCTGAGGTTTACGAGTCCGAAATTAAACCCAACCTTTCTAAGGGTAAAACACTTCTATTCACCCACGGCTTTGCCATTCATTTTGGCTTAATCAAACCTCCCCGCGGAGTCAGTGTGATCATGGTCGCCCCCAAAGGACCTGGTCACCTAGTACGCTCGCAATTTAAGGAAGGCAAGGGAGTACCCGCTCTAATTGCCGTGCTTAAAGGTTCATCCAAAGATTCCAAAAAAGTTGCTCTTTCTTGGGCAGCTGGTGTTGGAGGTGCAAGAGCAGGCATTCTCGAAACTACCTTCAAGGAAGAAACTGAAACAGATTTATTCGGCGAGCAAGCGGTTCTTTGTGGCGGTGCGTCTGCCTTGGTTCAAGCAGGCTTTGAAACTTTAGTGGAAGCAGGTTATGCACCTGAAATGGCTTATTTCGAATGTTTGCACGAGTTGAAATTGATTGTTGATTTAATGATCGAATCGGGAATTGCTGGCATGAGGTTTTCGGTATCTGAAACTGCAAAGTATGGTGATATTACCCGCGGGCCTCGTGTCATTAATGCAAATGTCAAGCGCTCGATGAAGACGGTCCTTAAAGAAATTCAAAGTGGTAAATTTGCCAAAGATTGGATCAAGGAACACCAAGCAGGATTACCTAACTACAACAAGTTGTTGGAAGAAGGCGAAAAGCATCCTATCGAAGTTACTGGTAGAAGCTTAAGAGCTGTAATGCCTTGGATACCTAAGAAAAACATTAAGGGTGCACAAGCATCCTACTCCTAATTCCAGCGACTCATTCGTCGGGTTGAAGAAATACATCCGGCCGACGGTATTGCGTTTGGCTCTCTTTATCTGTAATCGGTGAGTAAACCTTTGGTATTGGCAACCCGCCGAAGTCCCTTGGCGTTATGCCAAGCTGAACAGGTTGCGACTTGTTTAAGCGAATCTCTTTCGCGAGAGGTTGAACTTTTACCAATGGTAACCACCGGAGACAAACAAACTAAATGGTCTTTGGAAAAGTCTGGTGGAAAGGGCTTGTTTACGAAGGAACTTGAACTTGCTTTACTCGATGGTCGAGCCGATCTTGCAGTACACAGTGCTAAGGATATGCCAACGGAGATGCCAAAGGGTTTGGAATTGGCTGCTTTTCTTAAGCGAGAAGATCCGAGAGATGTTTTGGTATTTAAGGAGGATTGCCCTGAGCCCAAAGCCATAGCCTCGGGAAGTCCGAGAAGAAGAGCTCAGGCAACTCGGTTGTTTCCCCACGCGAAGTGGATGGAATTACGAGGAAATGTAGAAACGCGTTTGCAAAAAATTTCTCAAGGTAGAGAAGCAGATGCGAGTCTACTTGCAGCCGCGGGATTGAATCGTTTAGGCATTCGTGCATTTCCTGGTTTGTCCTTTCGGAAATTAAAATTAAACGAAATGGTTCCGGCTCCGGGCCAAGGAGCGATCGCTCTACAAACTCGTTCCGAAGATGTTCGTTATTTTAATCAAGTTAGCGATAAATCGACTGAAAGAGCGGTCAAAATTGAGAGGGCCGTTTTGGTTGCTTTAGGGGGCGGTTGCCAAGTAGCATTGGGAGCTCATTACTCTGAAACGAGCGATAAACTGGCCTTTTTTCATGAGAATTGTGGGATTAAAACTTTGACGATTGCCGGGAGGGAAGAATCGGATTGGATTAAAGAAGTCATAGAATGGACAAAAATCAACTAAGCGAAGGCATTGTTTACCTAGTGGGAGCAGGTCCTGGAGACCCCGGATTATTAACTCTTAGGGCTCGTTCCCTAATCGAAGGATGTGATGTCTTGGTATACGATCATTTGGCAAATCGAAAACTTCACGACTGGGCATCGGCAGGATGTGAACGAATCGATGTCGGCAAAAGTCCGGGGCGGCACACCATGGAGCAATCTGAGATTGGGGAAATACTTGTGGCCAAGGCACAAGATGGATTGAAGGTCGTGCGTTTAAAGGGCGGAGATCCTTTTGTGTTTGGTCGTTGTGCGGAGGAGATGCTTGCGTTGGATGAAGCCGATGTGCCTTATGAGGTAGTTCCTGGGGTAACGGCTGCTTTAGCTTGTGCTGCTTATGCAGGTATTCCCTTATCTCACCGGGACTTTGGTTCCTCCATTTCCTTTCTTACTGGTCATGAGGATGTGGCTAAGGAATCCTTACGTGTTGATTTTGCAAAGTTTGCTGAAGTCGGGGGTACCCTTTGTATTTACATGGGGATGAGCAAACTTGAAGAGATCGTAGAAAAATTGCTCGTTGGTGGATTATCAAAAGATCGGCCTGCCGCTGTGGTCTCACAAGGCACCTTGCCTGGTCAGAGAAAAATCCTTGCTCCCCTTGGGGAATTGGTTGAGCAAGCTAGGGTGGGCGACTTAAGTGCTCCTGCCATTATATTTGTGGGAAATTCAATCGGCCTGGCTCGTTCTTCAACTTGGTTTGACCGGGCACCTTTATTTGGGCGTCGAATTGTCCTTACCCGGGCAAGCGGTCAGAAGAGCAAAATGCGATGCAGACTTGAAGAACTCGGAGCAGAAGTGATTGACTTACCTTTAATTAAAATCGAACCAGCAGAAGATCGAAAGCTTGTAGCCGAGGTATTTGCAGGTATTGCCACTTATGAATGGGTAGTTTTTACAAGTGCTAATGGGGCTAAGGCCTTTATGGAAATTTTCTTTCGTGCCTATTCAGATATTCGAAGCTTTGGACCTATGCGGATTGCTTGTGTCGGAGAATCTACAGCCGAGGTCTTACAAGCCTATCAACTCGATATCGAACTTATTTCTCAGGATTCTACTGCTGAAGGATTAGCGAAGGAATTGATTGGTACCGATAGTTTAGATAGTGCCAATGTATTGGTCATCACGGGTAATCGGAATCGGGAAATTTTGGTGGATGTTCTGGAGGGAGTCGGTCGGGCAATTGTCGACACCTTACCTGTATACCAGACAGATTTTGCAGATGTTCTGGAAGCTCCTGTTCTTAGTACATTTCTTAAAAATGGTGCTGACGCCATCATTTTCACCAGTTCCTCTACCGCTCTTTCGTATGTAGAACAATCGGATGATTTAATTTTTGAGGGAGGTGCTCGAAAGCCTATTCTTTGCAGCTTTGGGCCGCAAACATCCAAGACATTAAAGGAGAACGATTTAAAGATTGATTTGGAGGCATCTCATCCGAGCGCTGATGGTTTAATTGATGCTTTAGTTGAGCATTTTTCTGCGTCTGAATGAGGCCAAAATTAGTTAAGGTCTGCGGGATTACCCGATCTGAAGATATTCGGATATGTCAGGATGCCGGAACAGATGCGCTTGGCTTTATTTTTCACCCGGCTTCTCCGAGGAACCTTTCCATGGAACAGTACGAACGTTTGATCGCTGAAATAAACTTTGAGAATACTTGTAAAGTCGCAGTAGCGGTTACCCCCGATATGTCACGAGTTCGCGAATTTATCGAAGCCGGTTTCGATAAGTTCCAATTTCATTTTCCAAGTGGGTTTTCATTAGATAAGATTGCTGAGTGGTCAACATTGGTCGGGCGTGCCAATCTATGGCTTGCTCCACGCCTGAGTAAGGTGGATGAATTTTGCCTGGAATATTTGACCTTTGCCAAGTCCATCCTCATGGACGCTTACACAATTGATGCTTACGGAGGAACCGGGAAGCAAGCCGATTGGGAAAGGTTTAAAAGGTTACGGGTTGACCATCCCGGATATCAGTGGATTTTAGCCGGGGGTCTTGGGCCGGATACCTTGAATGAAGCGGTCCGCCAGGCTGAGCCGGATGGAATTGATTTGAATAGTGGTTTGGAGAGTAGTCCGGGAATCAAGGATGCAGATAAAATAAAGGCTGTATTTAATCTGCTTTCCGAAAAATTTTAACTCACAAAGGTCTTATTTAAATTGCTTAGCGAGCTTGGCTAATTGTTTTGGGTCCATCCCGTCAAGGTCAGGCAAGCCACCACCACCTCCGCCACCAAAGGCATTCATTAATTGTTTCATCTTTCCGCCTTTCATTTTCCTCATCATTTTTTGCATTTGGGAAAATTGTTTAATTAATAAATTAACGTCACGGATTTGAACACCTGCTCCATCGGCGATTCTTTTTCTTCGGGATCCGCCAATGATTCGGGGGAAGCGGCGTTCTTGCTTGGTCATCGATAAAATAATGGCTTCGTGCCGCCCGAGTGCGGCTTCTTCTTTGTCGCCTACTTGAACATTACCCATACCTGGAAGCATCTGTGCAATCGAACCCATGGACCCGAGTTTTTTCATTTGCCTCATTTGGGTAAGGAAATCCTCAAAGTCGAATTCGGCTTTGAGCATTTTCTCGGCCATGCGGGCAGATTCCTCTTCATCGAAATGTTCCTGCGCTTTTTCAACCAAAGACACAACATCTCCCATTCCTAAAATCCGGGAAGCCAGGCGGTCCGGATGAAAAGCTTCAAATTCATCAATTTTCTCGCCTGTCCCCATGAACTTGATTGGAGCCCCAGTGACTTTCTTCATGGAGAGGGCGGCACCTCCACGGGCATCTCCATCTATTTTGGTCAAAATGATACCGCTCAGTCCTAAGCGTTCGTGAAAAGTTTTGGCTACATTTACTGCCTCTTGTCCTAGGGCTGCGTCGGCAACTAAGAGGATTTCATGCGGATCAATTTCTTTCTTCAGACGATCTAATTCGTCGACCAAATTATCGTCAATTTGCAGACGCCCCGCAGTATCAAAAATGACGAGGTCCGAACCGTTAGATTTCGATTTTTCCCAGCCCGCTCTTGCGATGGCAGAAACATCCTTACTTTCCCTGTCCAGGTAACATGAAAAATTCTCTTGTTTGGCAAGAAATTCCAATTGATCGATGGCAGCAGGTCGGTAAACATCGCAAGCAACCAACATTGGGGTCCTGCCATCCTTGACGAGATGCTTGGCTAGTTTTGCTGAGGTGGTAGTTTTTCCTGCCCCATGCAAGCCAACCATAAGAACGCGTAATGGACGGTCAGTATGGAGAGCAGAATTCCCCTCGCCGAGTAATCTGACCAATTCATCTTTGATAATTTTTACAACTTGTTGACCAGGTTCGACGGACTTTAACACTTCCTGGCCTAAGCAAGCACTTTTTACTTCATCCACAAATTCACGGGCTACCTTGAAGTGAACATCAGCTGATAGAAGTGCCTTGCGTACTTCAGTTAGGGCATCGGAAATATTATCCTCAGACAGTTTACTTTTTCCACCAAGGGTTTTGAGGACCCCGCTTAATTTATCCGACAAGTTTTGAAACATATCAAAATACAATGTCATCGAGGGCTGGATGGGGAAAGCCATAAATCTTACAGGTGGCTTTACTCGTTGCCAAAAGGAGGATTTAAAGTAGGTTAAACCTTTCTTTTTAAATACCTTTCAGCACCTATGAAGATTCTAGTAGCGGATCGCATCTCTCCACTTGGAGTAGAGTTATTGCAAAAGCAAGATGGCTTTGAAGTAGTCGAAGCCTATGGTTTATCACCTGATGAGGTGGTTGAGCAAGCCCGCGAGGCTTATGCCATTATCGTTCGAAGTGATACTCGGGTAACCAGGGAAGTTATGGAAGCCGCTCCTATGCTTAAAGCAGTCGGTCGAGCAGGCGTAGGAGTCGACAATATTGATATCGATGCTGCTACCGAGCGGGGAGTCATCGTTATGAACACCCCTGGTGGGAATACCATCGCCACTGCAGAACTTACTTTCACTCACATGCTTTGCGGTACTCGGCCTGTTGTTCGCGGTGTCTCGGGCATGCGCGATGGAAAATGGGAACGTAAACAGCTTAAAGGGGCGGAGTTAAGAAATAAGACCTTGTCTATCTTAGGCCTAGGGCGAATTGGCGCCGAAGTGGCCAAACGTGCCCGGGCATTTGAGATGACTGTGATCGCTTATGATCCTTACCTAACCGAGGAACGGGCCAAGGAATTGGAAATTGAAAAGGTCGACTTGGACGACGCCTTCGCCCGTGCAGATTATCTTACCGTACACATGCCAATGACGGCTCAGACCAAAGGAATTGTCGATGAGGCTGCTTTTGCCAAAATGAAGGATGGTGTTCGTGTATTCAATTGTGCCCGTGGTGGAATTATCAAGGAATCTGCTCTAATTGAAGCCTTGAAAAGCGGAAAAGTTGCAGCTGCCGGACTAGATGTTTACGAACAGGAACCTCTGCCTGAAGATCATGAATTTCGTAGCCTTGAAAATTTAAACCTTACTCCCCACTTGGGTGCCTCGACCGAGGAAGCCCAAGAAAGTGTAGGGGTAGAAATTGCGGAAGCTATTGCTGAGGTGTTGCAGGGCGGTCGCATTCGTAATGCCATTAATATGCCCTCGATCGACCCGAAGGATTTGCAAACCCTCAGCCCCTATTTAGAGCTTTGCATGCGCCTGGGTGCATTTGCCCGACAAGCTGCTCGAGAAACTGTTCAGTCCTTACACATCACATACTGGGGGGGGATGATTGATTTTGACACCATTCCCTTAACCCGTGCCGTTCAAAAAGGCTGGCTCAATGGAATTGCAGGGGATGAAGGTGTAAACGATGTCAATGCCCCCTATAAGATAAAAGCGTTGGGCATAAAAGTAGAAACCACTAAGTCTTCCTCCTCTGCGGATTATAATGAATTGATCGAGGTGCGAACTATTGATTCCAATGGGAAGGAACAATCGGTTCGGGGTACGATTATTGGAAAGAATGCTGATCCGAGAATTGTTGAGGTAGATGGAGAAGCCATCGAGGCCCGCCCTGTGGATACCTTACTTGTGGTGAGAAACTTGGATAAGCCAGGGATTGTGGGGAAAGTGGGGTCGATACTTGGTCAGTTTGGAGTCAATATAGCTAACATGTCTCTGAGCCGGTCCGAGGGTTCTGAGTCAGCACTAACTATTTTGGAATTAGACGAAGAGCCCGCGGCTGAAGCAATTGAACAATTGGTCGCCGATGCGGATATTCAGGAAGCCCGGGTATCTCGACAGAAATAGGCCCTTAGCGAATACTTTAATCTAGTACTTCAAAGCATGTTAAGCGTAGAGACAATATCCGTTTTAATTATCGGTTATTTGATCGGATCGGTTCCATGGGCTGTGATTGTGGCCAAGCGTTCGGGTGTTGATATTTTTTCTGTTGGCAGTGGAAATCCTGGGGCTACCAATGTTTTACGGACTCTCGGTAAACCTTCGGGTTATTTGGTGTTTTTCCTCGATTTTCTAAAGGGTGTACTGGCAGTTTGTTGGTTTCAAATTCCCTTATTTTCTTTTTCAGGTGACTCCTCACTAGCTTTGTGGGGTTTGCCCGCAGCGGTGCTCGGTCATACCTATCCGTTGTTTACTAAGTTCCGTGGAGGTAAGGGAGTTGCAACTGCGATGGGCGGATTATTGGCCTTAATGCCTGCCTGTTTACTGATTGGATTATTTGTATGGGGTCTTACCTTTTATCTTACTCGGTATGTGGCCGTTGCCTCTATTGCTTTTGGTTTAAGTTTACCAGTATGTGCGATTATAGGCATATCTGCTGATGAGCCTGGAGGTGGTGGCAAAACTTTTTTGGCCTTTATCGTGATGGGATGGATTGTTTGGAGGCACCGGGCCAACCTCCTTCGTTTGCGCCAAGGAACTGAAAACAGATTTGAGCGTAAAGATAAAACCAAACGATAACCATTTGTCAGATGAATAATCAAGCACAGGATACCCCAAAAGAGTTAAAGGTGGGCATATTGGGTTTTGGAACTGTTGGCCAAGGGACATGGAAACATTTATTGGAAAATAGTAAGTTCTGGCCCAAAATATTGGGGTCAAAATTGGTACCCACACGGGCATCAGTCCGTTCTCTTGAGAAGGAACGCAGCGTTGCAATTCCGGCCGATTGTTTGACCACTGATTCTGCCTCAATCGTAAACGATCCAGAAATAGATTTAATTTGTGAACTTATTGGAGGGATTGAGGAAGCAAAGGAATTGACCATACAGGCATTTGCTCAAGGGAAATCTGTGGTTACGGCAAATAAGGCTTTGATTTGCGAACACGGTGAGGAACTTTTTCGCTTAGCTGAAAAAGCTGGTGTAGGCTATGGATTTGAGGCAAGTGTTGCAGGAGGTATTCCCATTATTAAAGTACTGCGTGAAAGTTTAGTCGCTAATGACTTTCCCCTTATTTATGGAATTCTAAACGGAACTTCTAATTACATTCTTACCCGGATGGAGAAAGAAGGTGCAAGTTTTGAAGATGTCCTGGGAGATGCCCGTGAACTCGGCTATGTGGAGGCCGACGAAGCTCTTGATTTGGATGGAGTGGACGCTGCCCACAAGGCTGTGATTCTTGCCTACTTGGCCCATGGAATATGGGTCGATTTAAATGAAGTAACAGTTGAGGGTGTACGGCGGATTTCTAATGAAGACTTAGCAGCTTCTGAAACTCTTGGCTGTCGTATAAAACTGATCGGAGTAATCCGAAGAAATTTTGAAAACAATCATGTATCCGTAGCAGTTCACCCGGCATTAATTCCAGTTGAGGAGACCATTGCTCGTACTGATGGAGTGCACAACGGCATATGCCTGAATGGATCGGTGGTGGGCACTGTTGTCCTGACCGGTCGTGGAGCAGGGCAGGACCCTACTGCTAGCTCAGTAATTTCTGATTTGGTTGATGTGGTCAAGGGTATGCAAGGCCTTTCATCGATGCCTAAATTATTACATGTATCCCCTGAAGAGTGTTCCTTGGCAACACCCCAGGAAATTGCGGGTAGATTTTATTTACGTCTCTCGGTGGATGATCGTCCAGGGCAGTTGGCCAAAGTTGCAGATTGCCTTGCCGACCGTGGCATCAGTTTAGCCACGGTCTCTCAAACCCCCCATGAGAATAATCAGCCAGCAAGCCTGATATTAACGACCCATCAAACCAACGAGCATTCCATTGACCAAGCGTTGGGTCAATTGGAGCAACTACCTGGGGTTATGGATAAGCCCGTACTCTTTCGAATGTTTGATCCGAACGGAATATTTTAAGATGAATGTGGTGGTACAGAAATACGGAGGTACTTCGGTGGCGGATGTTGACCGTATTAAAAAAGTGGCTCGTCGAGTTAAGTTAGCGGTTGATTCTGGCTATGGGGTATTGGTTGTCGTTTCGGCACGGGCAGGAGTCACCAATCAACTTATAGAAAGAGCCAAGGCTATTCAGAAAAATCCATCTGAGCGTGAACTTGATATGCTTATGACCTGTGGAGAGCAGGAGACGATCGCTCTGCTTTGTATGGCATTACACACAATCAAGGTCCCTGCAATTTCGAGAACTGGATGGCAAGCGGGAATCCAGACCGAGGGTTTACACGCAAAATCGCGTATACGCGAAGTCACCGGCGGGGATTTGCGCAAGCAATTGCGTGCTGGAAATGTGGTGGTTGTTGCCGGCTTTCAGGGCGTGAATGACAAAGGAGATGTTACTACTTTTGGTCGGGGTGGTTCAGATCTCAGTGCGATCGCTTTGGCGGGTACTTTAAGGGCAAAGGGTTGTCAGATTTTTACAGATGTTGAGGGTGTATACACTGCAGATCCACGCATTGTTCCTGATGCGCGCAAAATCTCCGAAATTAGTTACGAAGAAATGCTCGAACTTGCAAGCAGTGGATCAAAAGTAATGCAGACACGAGCGGTGGAATTTGCCCAGAAACACAATATTCCATTTGAGGTACGATCAAGTTTCTCAAAAAAATCCGGAACCATGGTAAAAAAGAAAGTAAAATCGTTAGAGGATATGCTCGTAAGCGGCGTAGCCACAGACAAAAACCAAGTGCGTATTAGCGTGACCGAATTGCCCGACCGCCCAGGTGCTGCTGCTGCCGTATTTAAGGTGATGGCTGAAGCAGGAGTGGTCGTGGATATGATTATTCAAAATGTTGGCCGCCAAGGATTGGCCAATCTTTCCTTTACTGTTCCTTCAGAAGATGCGTTCCGGGCAGAAAAAGCACTTAAGGAACATTTTGCTGATGGCAACGGGGGTAAGCTCGGAAAGAGTACCAATATTGTTAAGGTATCTGTGGTTGGCGTAGGCATGCGTTCTCACTCTGGAGTTGCTGCCACTTTTTTTGATGCTCTTGCTAATGAAGGTATCAACATGTTGATGATCAGTACCTCGGAGATTAAGATTTCTGTAGCGGTTGAACCGAAAAGCGGGGATGAAGCAACTCGAGTGGCTCATCAAGCTTTTGGGTTGGGTAAGTAATTCAGTTTAGATCGAGCATGCGCTACCTCAGTACACGTGGAGGAGTCGAGCCGGTTAGCTTTAGTGAAGCAGTGGCCCAGGGACTGGCTCCCGATGGAGGGTTGTATTTGCCCGAAACTTTTCCGGACTTAGCAAGTGAATTGAATGATTGGGCAAGCTTGTCATATCCAGATTTATGTCATGCTTTCTTCAGGAAATTTGCGACCGATCTAGATGATGAAGATTTGCGAAAAGCAATCCATTCGGCTTACAAAAACTTTTCCGACCCAGGTATCGCTCCGCTTGTTCGCTTAAATGAAAGTTGGCAGGTCTTGGAACTGTTTCATGGTCCAACCCTTGCATTCAAGGACTTTGCTCTGCAACTGCTCGGGAACCTTTACGAGTTACAGATTAAAAGGACAGGAAAAAAACTTTGCGTGCTCGGTGCGACTTCTGGAGATACTGGTGCGGCTGCCATATCTGGTTTGTTAGGGAAATCTGGGGTAAAGGTTTTTATCCTGTATCCTGATGGCAAGGTTTCACCGTTACAAGAGCGTCAAATGACCTGTACTGGAGCGGAAAATGTATTTCCTTTGGCAATCGAGGGAACCTTTGATGATGCCCAACGAACAGTGAAAGAACTTTTTGGTGATCTTGCTTTTCGTGAATCGATTGGCTTGTCGGCCGTCAATTCAATCAATTTAGCCCGGATACTTGCTCAGTCGGTCTATTATTTATATGCCTGGTTGCGATTGGACCCTGCTATCCGAAACCAGACTACTTTTGTTGTTCCAACTGGAAACTTTGGTAATGTATTTGCCGGCTGGCTACTCACGCAAATGAATGTGCCTATAGGTGGATTTCGTGTGGCAACAAATAAGAATGATGTCTTACATCGCTTGTTTGATTCAGGGGAGTATGAATTAGGCTCAGTTTCACCAAGTTTGGCACCTTCTATGGATATTCAGGTGGCATCCAATTTTGAACGCCTGCTGTTTTATTTTTTAGAGGGTAATTCACAGCGGGTACGCGAGGTGATGAATTGTTTTCGCTTAGAGGGTAGATACGCTTTCGAAAACTTTTCCATTCCCGGATTTTCCAGCTCCTGTACAACGGATAAGGAGATTCCCGAAATTATTGGAAATGTTTGGAATGAATATCAGTACTTGGTTGATCCGCACACAGCATGTGCCTTTAAAGATCTGCCTAAGGATCAACCTTCGGTGGTTTTAGCCACGGCACATCCGGCGAAATTCCCACAGGTTTTTGAGGATGCTGGACTTAAAATCCCGATATCTCCTGTGCTTGAAGCATTGCTGGATCGAAAACCAGTCAAGCATCGGGTGGATGTTAATCCTTCAAGTGTACGCTCGTTTATCGAGAGTAAATTTTAAGATAAGGGTATTATAAAACTCTCCAGTCCTTTGGCCGGATATGAGAACACAGTGAGGAAGGATATCGTATTTTTAAGAGGGGGGGGCTTGGGTGATTTTATCCTTACTCTTCCATTATTAAAGGTTGCTTACCAGCAAGGCTTCTCGATTAGTCTGTACGCCAATGAAAATTACCTTTCTCTTTTAGGTAAGGAATGGAATTGGCTGCAGATAAAAGACCTCGATGAATTGTGCGGTAAAGCTCCCCCCATTTTAAAAGGGTCTCAAGTGGTTAGTTTTTGGAATGATTCGGATTGGAAAAAGGAAATGATAAATGCAGGTGCGTCCTTTACAACATCTCTCAACCCAAGACCGAGAGATGGGCAATTATTCATCCTACAAGCTATTGAAGAAATTGGTTGGTCAATTCCTGATAGAGTTTTAACCGAGCCCATTTTGGGCAATCATTGGAAGGGTGGAGATCAAGTTCTTTGGATTCATCCTGGAAGTGGAGGGATTGATAAGAATCTTCCAATTTCCTATTTCTTATCCCGAGCTAATCAATGGTTGTTATCTCGTGAAGACAGAAAAGTGGTTATTTCATTTGGAGAAGCTGATGAAAAAATATTTCGAAAATTTCAAATGAACGACTTAGTTCATAATTCAAAAGTTCAGTTGTTTCTTCCTGCTTCGCTTCTTGATTTCCGAAACCGAATGGCCTCGACTGCAGATAAATTCCTTGGCAACGATTCTGGCCCTGGGCACTTGGCTGCAAACTTGGGGATTCCTGTTGAGGTCCTATTTTGTTCAACCTCTTCTTCCGTATGGAGACCTTTGGGTCCCCGAGTTGAAATCTACGACTGGGATTCAGTTTCGAGTAAAATCTTATAATTTACCGAGTCAACCAAAGCTTCCCAACTTGCAGTAATCACATTATCACTGACCCCAACTGTGCCCCAAGTTAAATGGCCATCAGTAGATTCGATATGTACCCGAGTGATCGCATTCGTGCCCTGGTTGCTTTCAAGAATACGCACCTTGAAATCGACTAGGCTGATTTGAGATATATAAGGAAAGTCTTTCTCCAAGGCTTTACGCAGGGCTTGATCGAGGGCTGATACTGGACCGTTACCCTCTGCCACTACATGTCGGGTTTCTTCTTTCACGCGTAATTTGACCGTAGCTTCGGAGGTGGTTGCATCTTCTTTGCTTAATCCTTCGACTCCCACATGAAATCGTAAAACCTCAAAGACTGGATTTTCGCCACGAAGAAAACGCCTGAGTAAAAGATCAAAAGAAGCATCTGCAGATTCAAATTCGTACCCTTTGAACTCCAAACTTTTTAATTCTTCTAAAAAGGACTTCATCTCAGGAGACCTTCCATCGACATCCATGCCCATCTCTTTTGCTTTTAGCATGATACTGCTTCTACCAGACATGTCAGATACAAGCACTCTTGTACGGTTGCCAACGGTTGCCGGGTCGATGTGTTCGTAACTGCGAGTTGACTTAGACGCGGCATCTGCATGCACGCCACCTTTGTGAGCGAAAGAAGCAGCTCCCACATAGGGGGCTCGAATGTCAGGCCGCAAGTTGGTGGAGTCGTCAATAAAGAGAGAAAGATCGCGTAGCTTGGAAAGATTCTTCGAGCAATTGGTC
>Ga0209335_10004375_pt1 | contig 13498 bp, 11 predicted proteins | sample COG_09_FD_184753 | JGI IMG/M metagenome (GOLD analysis project Ga0209335, IMG submission 184753) | Pelagic Microbial community sample from North Sea - COGITO 998_met_09 (SPAdes) (version 2) | ecosystem: Environmental > Aquatic > Marine > Neritic zone/Coastal water | place: Helgoland, sampling...
TTTGAGGAATTTTGCTACAAATAATAATTTTATTAAACGATTTAATTATGCTATGTCATTGCTACTTATCTTTTGTATAATAGGGTTCTACATCTAAAATTAAATGAAACCAGGAAATAAAAATTCATATAACTCTTTAAAGTCTATTAACATTAATAATAGCGAATATAAATTTTTTTCTTTAGCAGAAGCTGAAAAAAATGGCTTAGATGGAATTTCAAAACTGCCAAAATCACTTAAAGTTTTATTAGAAAATTTATTAAGGTATGAAGATGATTTGTCTGTTACTAAAAATCAAATAGAAGCAATTAAAGAATGGCTAAAAACGAAAAAATCATTAACTGAAATAGCATATAGACCTGCTAGAGTTTTATTGCAAGATTATACAGGAATCCCAGCAGTAGCTGATCTTGCAGCAATGCGAGAGGCTGTTAAAGAAAAAAATAAAGATCCCAATACTATAAATCCATTATCAACAGTTGATTTAGTAATAGATCATTCAGTTCAAGTAGATAAATCTGCAAACATAGATTCTTTTGAAAAAAATGTTGATATTGAATTTAAAAGAAATGGTGAAAGATATTCATTTTTAAAATGGGGTCAGCAGGCATTTAATAATTTTAGAATAGTTCCTCCTGGAACAGGAATTTGTCATCAAGTTAATTTAGAGTACTTATCAAAAGTAGTTTGGTCAGAAAAGTTTAAAGATGAAAACTATTTATTTCCAGACACATTAGTTGGTACTGATAGTCACACAACAATGGTTAATGGACTATCCGTTCTCGGTTGGGGAGTAGGTGGAATTGAAGCAGAAGCCGGAATGTTAGGTCAGCCAATTTCAATGTTAATTCCAGAAGTAATTGGATTTAAAGTGACTAATAAAATGCCAGAAGGCACAACAGCGACAGATTTAGTTTTAACAGTTGTAAAAATGTTAAGAGATAAGGGGGTTGTCGGAAAGTTTGTTGAGTTTTATGGTGAAGGTTTAAAAAATTTAACTCTTGCTGATAGAGCAACTATAGCAAATATGGCACCAGAATATGGAGCGACATGTGGTTTTTTCCCAATAGATGATGAAACATTAAAATATTTAAAATTCTCTGGAAGAGATGCAAAAACAGTGGCAATAGTTGAAAGCTATGCGAAAGAACAAGGTTTGTGGGCAAGTGAAGAAATTGAATTTTCAGATACAGTGTCTCTTGATATGTCAACAGTTGTTCCAACTATATCGGGGCCAAAGAGACCACAAGATAAAGTTTTACTTACAGAGGCTTCAATGAATTTTAAAAAAGTACTTGAAAATGCTACAGAAAAAAAAGAAAAAAATATATCTAAAGTTTCTAGAACAGATTATCAAATTAAAGATGGTTCAATATTAATCGCTGCAATTACCTCTTGTACAAATACATCCAATCCAAATGTTTTAATTGGTGCAGGCTTATTAGCTAAAAAAGCAGTAGAACTTGGCTTACAAACGAAGCCTTGGGTAAAAACATCTTTAGCACCAGGGTCACAAGTAGTAACTGATTATTTGGCCAAGGCAGGCCTGAATGTATTTTTAGATAAACTAGGTTTTAATCTGGTGGGTTACGGTTGTACAACATGCATAGGAAACTCAGGGCCACTACCTGATAATATAGTTGAAGCAATACAAAAAGAAAATATTTATGCTGTGTCTGTTTTATCTGGCAATAGAAACTTTGAAGGAAGAATTTCACCTCACATTAAAGCGAATTATTTAGCCTCACCCCCTCTTGTAGTTGCCTATGCACTTGCAGGACACATGGAGTTTGATTTATACAAAGAACCATTAGGAAAAAGCAAAGAAGGAAAAGATATTTTTTTAAAAGATATTTGGCCTTCAAATAAAGAAATCGAAGACACACTAAGAGAATGTTTAAACGCAGATATGTTTATTAAAAGATATTCAAATATTTTAGAAGGACCTAAACAGTGGCAAGAAATTAAAACTGAAAATACAAGTATTTATAAATGGGATTCAAGCTCAACTTATGTAAAAAAACCACCTTTTTTTGATAACTTACCAGATCAACCAGAAGGATTTAAAAAAATTAAAGATGCTAGACCATTATTAATTTTAGGTGATATGGTTACTACAGATCATATTTCTCCAGCAGGAAACATTCAAAAAGAAAGTCCTACAGGGGAATATTTTATGGAACACCAAATTTTACCAAAAGATTATAACTCGTATGGTTCTAGAAGAGGAAATCATGAAGTAATGATGAGAGGAACATTTGCAAACATTAGAATTAGAAATGAAATGGCTCCAGGAACTGAGGGTGGATTTACCAAACTATACCCAGAAGGAAAAGTTGTGCCGGTATATGATGCTGTAGTTGAATATAAAAAAAGGGGTACAGATTTAGTTGTTATAGGTGGAAAAGAATATGGAACTGGGTCATCAAGAGATTGGGCCGCCAAAGGAACAAAACTACTAGGAGTTAAAGTGGTTATAGCAGAAAGTTTTGAAAGGATTCATAGATCAAATTTAATAGGAATGGGAATACTACCACTTCAATTTATAGAAAAAATGAACAGAGGTAATTTAAAATTAATTGGATCAGAATTAATTAGCATTATAGGTCTTGAAAGTGGATTTAAAGCCTCAGATAAAGTATTAGTTGAAATAAAATATGCATCTGGTGATATCAAAAAAATTGATACATTATGCAGAATAGATACAAAAAATGAATTAGAATACTATAAAAATGGTGGAATACTCCAGTACGTATTAAGGAATATGATTTAAAAATGGATGAAGAATTAATAATAATTGATAGCAGCACAAGAAGAGAAAAAATAAAGAATTTTTTAATAAATAATAGAAAACTATTAATCTCAATTATCATAGTTCTAATTTTGGCTTTATTTAGTTTTTTTTCTTATCAAGCATACAAAGATGGACATAAAGACTGGTTAGCGAACAAATATAACAGTGCAGTCAATGAAATTGAAAATGTAGATAAATCTAATGCCATTTCATCTATGAAAGAAATAATTAAAGATAAAGATTCTACATATTCACCTTTAGCGTTATATTTTTTAATAGATAACAATTTATTAGATAATAAAAATGAAATTAATAAGTTATTTGACATTCTAATTAACGAAACTGATGTGGAGCCAGAAATTAAAAACTTATTATATTATAAAAAAGCACTTTATAATTCTGACCAAATAAAAGAAAATGAATTAATTAAAATTTTAAATCCAATTATTAACTCAGAAAGCATATGGAAATCTCATGCTCTTTATCTAATAGCTGAATTTTTTTATTCGAATAATGAAAGAGAAAAAGCAAAAGAATTCTTTAATCAAATTTTAATTTTACCCAATGGTAATATTGATATAAAATCAGAATCACAAAAAAGACTTAATAGAGATCTTAGTGAATAATATTTCAAAATTTATATTACTTTTTGTGTTTATGACAAACTGTTCTTTTCATGATGGATCAAAGTTTTGGACAAAAGAAATAATTAAAAAAGATTCTCCACAAAAAGAAAAAAAACTAAAAACTGAAAAAATTTTTGTTAAAGAAGAAGCTTTAAATTTAGAGTTTAATCCCAGTTTAAAGATAAGTTTATATTCAAAAGCTATCAATAAAAGTTTTTTAAATAATTATGATAATAACAATGGAAGGATTAACTACAATGGAGATCTTAAAAATATATCAAGATTTAAATTTAAAAAAATAGATAATTTTTATGAATATAATCCAATAATTTCATTTGAAAATGATAATATAATTTTTTTTGATAATAAGGGATCTATCTTAAAATTTGATAATAATTCTAATTTAATTTGGAAAAAAAATTATTATTCTAAATCCGAACAAAAACAAAAACCAGTTTTGCTATTAGCTAATAATAAAAAAGTTTTAATTGTTGCTGATAATATTGCAAAATACTATGCTTTAGACATTAATACTGGCGAGCTACTATGGTCAAAAGAAAATACTGCACCATTCAACTCACAGATAAAAATTTACAAAGATAAATTTTTTGTAATTGATCTTAAAAACACTCTTAAATCTTATTCAATTAAAAATGGTAATGAAATTTGGAATATTAAAACTGAGAATACACTCATAAGAACTCAAAAAAAGCTATCTATGGTTATTGTTGATAAAAAAATCTATTTTAACAATTCCTTAGGAGATATCAGTTCAGTAGATATTGCTTCAGGTCAGTTATTATGGCAAAGTCCCACTCAGAGCAGTCTTGTATATGATGAGGGTTTTTTCCTTCAAAATTCAGAAATAATCGCAGATAAAAATAATTTATATTTTTCAAATAATAAAAATCAATTTTTTTCAATTGATATTAATACGGGAATAATAAATTGGCAGCAAAAGATTAACTCAAATCTAAGATCAACTCTAATAGATAATTATATTTTTACAGTATCATTAGAGGGTTATCTTATAATTATAGAAAAAGATTCAGGAAACATTATTAGAAGCACGGATATATTCAAAAATTTTAAACTAAAAAAAAGAGCTAAAATAAAACCAGTTGGATTTATTGTTGGGTTGAATAATATTTATTTAACGACAGATAATGGAAAGTTGTTAATAATTGATACTGTTACTGGAATCACTTCTTCAGTATTAAAAATTGATAACGATAAGATTTCAAGACCTTCTGTTTTGAACAAAAATCTTTATATAATTAAAGACAGCTCTATTATTAAACTTGATTAAGTTGCTTCTAAAATTATTAGAAAAATTAGGTCGCAAAAAAATTGTATTAGATCGAGGTAAATCACATCCCAAGTTTAATGAAGCTAAGCCATGGATGAATAGGTATTATGTTTTATTAAGGCACAGGCCAAAATGGTTTCCTTTTAATATTTTAATTCACGAAATGTTGGCAGATGATCACGGTGAAGGAGTGCATACACATCTTTGTCCATACATTACAATTATTATAAAGGGTGGATACTGGGAAACATTAAAAACAGGAAAATACTGGCGCCCACAAGGATATATCGGTTTTAGATCTGCAAACAATTTACATAGAGTTGACCTTAAACGTGGAACAAGACCGATCACAATATTTATACCAGGACCATTTGGTTTAAGAAAAGGCTCAAGATCAGCATATGGAATTGACTTTAAAAAAAAATGAATTTTAAAAAATTATTCATACATCACTGTAACGATAAAAAGTTAGAAGTTAATAGTAGTCAGCTTAAAATTATAGAATGTATTAATAAATTTTATCAAGCAAACTTTAATATTTTTTTTTTATTAAATTTTTTTTCAAAAAAAAATAATAAAAGAGGGTTTTATCTACAAGGTGATGTAGGAGTAGGTAAGACAATGATTTTAAATTTTTTTTATGAAAATTTTAATCAATCTAAGCAAAAGTTTCATTTTAATAAATTCATGATCACTTTTCACGATTTTATATTTAAAAATAGTTTTAACAAAAAAAATAATGCTATCGATAAATTTGTACATAGATTAAAAAAAAAATATAAGCTAATTTATTTTGATGAATTCCAAGTAACCAATATTGCAGATGCAATGATATTAGGAGCTTTATTCAAAAAAATATTTAATGAAAATATAAAAGTAATTTTTTCTTCTAACATTAAAATTAACGATCTTTATAAAGATGGTCTCCAAAGAGGCCAATTTGTACAATTTATAAAAATAATGAAAAATGTTTGTTATGAAGAAACTCTTATTATCAAAGAAGATTATCGTAAATTAAAAAATAAAAAAAAAAGAGGTTTTTTTTTCCCCCTAAATGAAGCAACTAATTTTAAGATAAATAAACTTTTTAGGAAATTAACTAAAGATAAAACTAGAGAAGAAAAAATTTTAACAATTAAAGGAAGAAAATTCAATATTAAAGATTATTATGATGGAGTAGTCAGATTTGATTTTAAGGACTTATGTAGTAAAAATATTGGTGCGGAAGATTATATAAAAATTTCAGAAATATGTAATTTTATGTTTATAGAAAATTTACCTGTATTTAATGAAAGTAATTCAAATCAACAACATAGATTTATTACATTAATTGATATTATTTATGAAAAAAAGATACTTTTAGCAGTTAGCAGCGCATCTAACTTAGAAGATTTAACATCTGCATATAGTTTGTTGAAGTCATTTAAACGAACTACTAGCAGATTATATGAATTAACGTCGTATTAAAAACTATTAACTTTTTTTATAGACTGAAAAGCTTCTAACGCAGAGGCTCTAGCTTCTTCGTGAACAACAATTGGAGCAGGGTAGTCTTTTCCAATAATAACTTTAATTTGTTCTTGATATTTTTTTTCTAATTCCCATGGTTTATATAAAAATTCGTTAGGCATATTTTTAAGTTCAGGAACCCATTTTTTTGTATAAACACCATCTTTGTCAAACTTTAAACCCTGAAGAATTGGATTAAATATTCTAAAATAGGGAGCAGCATCAGCACCACAGCCAGCTACCCATTGCCACTGAGCAATATTACTCGCTTCATTATAATCAATGAGACAATTTTTAAAATGTTTTTCGCCTTCCATCCAATGAATTCTTAAATGTTTAACTAAAAAAGAAGCCACTACCATTCTTACTCTATTGTGCATCCAGCCTGTTTCGTAAAGTTCTCTCATTCCAGCATCAACAATAGGATAGCCAGTCATTCCTTGTTTCCATTTTCGCATAAATTTTTCATTCACTACCCAGGGAAAATTATCAAAGTCTTTTCTAAGATTTCCTTTAAGCATTTCTGGAAAGTAATTTATTAAACTATGAGAAAATTCTCTCCATCCAAGTTCATTAATGTACTTTCTATAACCATTACCTTTATTTTCTACTTCATTACATTTGTTCCATATGGTCTCAACATGCACTTGGCCAAATTTTAAAAATGGAGACAATTTTGAAGTTCCATCAATTCCTGGTATATCTCTAGTGTTACCATAGTCAGTAATTTTATTTTTAATTAATTCTTGTAAATATTTTTTAGCTTCATTTTCAGAAGGTTCCCAATATTTATCAAATTTTTTAAACCAATCTTTTTTAGGTAAAATCTCTTTAGCAGAAATAGTTTTTTTAAAGTAATTAAATTTATTACTTAACTTTTTTATTATGTATTTTTTTGAAGGAGCTTGATTTAAATATTTTTGTTCAGCATTTTTCCAAAACGGAGTAAATACTTTAAAAGGTGTACCATCACCTTTAGTTACATCTTGAAATTCAATCAATATATTTCCTTTAAAATATTTATAATTGATTTCATTTTTTATTAATATATCTCTAATTTTTTTTCCCCTTTTAATGACATCAGGTTCATAAATTTTACTCCAGTAAATAGTCACATCATCTTTTTTTTTAATTTTAGAAAATATTTTTATTTCATCATCAGAAATAATTTCCAAAGAAATATTAAATTTTTTTAAACTGTTATTAAAAGATTCAAGTGATTTAGATAGCCACCATTTTTGAGCTTCTCTTTTTTTGTCAAAATACTTTTTATTATAAATATATAGAGCACACACAGCTTTATGGTTTTGACTGGCATAAGATAGTGCTGGGTTATTTTCTATTCTAAGATCTTCTCTGATCCAAACAATTGCTTTTTCTGTCATTTCAAATTTAGATTTTCTTTAATCCGTCTTCTAAAAGTTGTTTATACATTGCTTCATCTGTTAGTCCTTCGCAACCAAAAAGTAAGACTTTTGAATCTGAATTTAAATTCACTTTATTCAAATAAGTTTTGTTATTAAATATGGCAATTAACGCAATTATTCCTGGAACTGCACACTCGCCAGCAATAATTTTTTCACTAGATAGGTGACCTTCTGCAAGCAGAGCTACAGTCGGTGAAATAGCTTTATCAGATATTGTTACGCAATATTTAGATGAATTTTTTAAAATTTCCCATGCAATACTTGAAACATCACCACAAGACATGCCACCCATTATAGTTTCTTTTTTAATATCAATACTGGTAGGTTTACCATTCTTAATACTTTTAAATACACAGTCAGCGTTTTCTGGTTCAACAATAATAAATTTAGGAACGTTTTTTGATAATTTTGCAAAACCAGCGATCATTGCTGCAGCCATTCCACCAACACCGGCTTGTAAAAAAACATGTGTAATTGAATTAGCATCTATTTCATCTATGATTTCTTTAATCATTATTGTATATCCAGCCATTATTAGTTTTGGGACTTCTTTATAACCTTCCCAAGACACATCTTGTACAATCTCCCAATTATTTTCTTTGGATTTCTTGATACACTCTTTTAAAGAATTATCGTAATTTCCTTGAACTCTTATTACTTCAGCTTCTAACTTTCTCATTGCCTCAGCTCTAGATTCACTGACATTTTCACTTATAAAAATTTTACACTTTAAGCCGAGTCTTTGAGCTCCCCAAGCAACAGAACGACCGTGGTTTCCCGCGGTTGCTGTTGAGACTGTTATATTTTTTTTTCTACTGGCAATTTTGTAAACAGCAAAGGCACCACCTAATGCTTTAAATGATTTAAGGTTAAATCTTTTATCTTCATCTTTATAATAAATTTCATTAAATTTTAATTCTTCATTTAATTTATCTAATTTTAGTAACGGTGTTGGGCTATAAGTTTCCCAACTGGATATTGATTTTATAGCCTCATCAATGAAGCTTTCTGGAAGGTTAGTTAGTATTTCTTTTTTATTAAAATTATAATTTTCATTTTCTAAAAAAGAAGAGATCGACCAAAGGTCTTTTTGGATAATATCTTTCATTTAAATTAACAATCAAGGGTACTATTTTTTTCCCACTCTGTTATTGGATTTTTTTTATCAAAACTTTCATCTTGATCAAAATCTTCAATTTGATTTTTTTTTAATTTCAAATAGCTATTAATAGTATCAACACCAAAAGCCTCTTTAATTTCTTTACTATTTTCCAATTGTTCTAATGCATCCTCAATTGTATTAGGCAATTTCTTTAGATTTGGATAATTTTTATAATCAGTGTACATATTGCAATACAAAGGTTCACCTGGATCTATTTTATTGTTCATTCCATATAAACCCGCTGCAATTACCCCAGCTTGAAGTAGGTAAGGGTTTACTGCTCCATCCATTAATCTTAATTCAAATCTACCTTTATCCGGAACTCTTATCATATGAGTTCTATTATTTCCTGTATAAGAAATACTACTTGGAGACCATGTAGCACCTGATTTTGTTGGTGGTGCATTTATTCTTCTATAGCTATTAATTGTTGGGTTAAAAAAAGCTGTTAAAGGTTGAGTTAGCTTCATGATACCACCTAGAAAATTATATGCTAACCTACTTAAACCTAACCTGTCTCCACTATCTAAAAATTTATTTACTTTTCCATTCCATAAAGAAATATGAGCATGACATCCATTACCAGTTAAATTTTCAAAAGGTTTGGGCATAAATGTTGCTCTTAACCCATGTTTTTCTGCCAAAGATTTAACCATATATTTAAAAAAAACATGTCTATCAGCAGTAATTAGACAATCAGTATAGTCCCAATTCATTTCAAATTGTCCGTTAGCATCTTCATGATCATTCTGGTAAGGATTCCAACCCATTGTAATCATACTATCGCAAATTTCTTTAATCAATTCATACCTTCTCATTAAGGCAGATTGATCATAGCAAGGTTTTGATTGAGTATCTCGAGGATCTGCAATTTTGCTACCATCTTCTGAAATTAAGAAATACTCACATTCAACACCAGACTTCATAGTTAAACTTTTTTTATCTAATTCTTTAATTTTGTCTTTAAGCATCACTCTTGGAGAGGCTTTAACAGTTTTTCCACCCATCCATAAATCTGAAGCTAGCCATCCAATTTCTTTATTCCAGGGTAATTGAATAAGACTATCAGGATCAGGAATTGCAAACATGTCAGTATCTGCTGGTGACATATCAAGCCATGTCGCAAAGCCAGCAAAGCCAGCACCATTTTTTTGCATATCTCCAATAGCTTGTGCGGGTACTAATTTTGATCTTAAAACACCAAATAAATCAACAAAACTAATTAAAAAGTATTTAATTTTTTTTGCTTTTGCTATTTTGGATAAGTTTTTAGGCATAATTTATAATTATAATTTACTATTGTTATCTAATCTCTACAATATTATTTTTTATCATAATTTCCAGGTATCCAATTAGTTCCAGCAAGAGGAACTCTAGCCATTGCTGCAGATTCAACTGTTAATGCACATAAATCCTCTGGTTCCAAGTTATGTAAATCATTTTTTCCACAAGCTCTTGCTATAGTCTGGGCTTCAAGCGCCATGACTTTTAAGTAATTGGATAAACGTCTACCACCAGCCACAGGATCAAAACGTTTCATTAAATCAGGGTCTTGAGTTGTAATTCCTGCTGGGTCTTTTCCTTCGTGCCAATCATCATAAGCTCCAGCAGTACTTCCCAATTTATTATAATCTTTCTCCCATTTAGGATCATTATCTCCTAGTGCAATCATTGCTGCAGAGCCAATTGAAACCGCATCAGCCCCAAGCGCCATTGCTTTAGCAACATCAGCCCCATTTCTAATTCCACCAGAAATAATTAATTGAACTTTTCTATGTTGGTTTAAATCTTGAAGTGCATCTACTGCAGGCCTAATGCAAGCTAAAGTAGGCTGACCAACATTTTCTATAAATACTTCTTGTGTAGCTGCTGTTCCACCTTGCATTCCATCCAAAACAACCACATCAGCTCCAGCCTTTACTGCTAATGCAGTGTCATAATAAGGTCTTGCACCTGCAACTTTAATAAAAATTGGAACTTTCCACTCTGTTATTTCTCTTAATTCTAATATCTTAATTTTTAAATCATCAGGTCCAGTCCAATCAGGATGTCTACATGCAGATCTTTGATCTATACCTTTTGGTAAAGTCCTCATTTCAGCTACACGATCACTAATCTTTTGACCTAATAACATTCCACCACCACCAGGTTTAGCTCCTTGCCCTATAACAATTTCGATTGCATCAGCTTTTCTTAAGTCATTTGGATTCATTCCATATCTTGAAGGTAAAAGTTGGTAAATTAAGTTTTTAGATTGACCTCTTTCTTCTGGGGTCATCCCTCCATCACCAGTTGTTGTGGATGTACCAGCCATACTTGCTCCACGTCCCAAAGCTTCTTTGGCTCTTCCTGATAAAGCACCAAAACTCATTCCAGCAATAGTAATTGGTATATCTAATTCCAAAGGTTTTTTTGCATAACGAGTTCCTAAAGTTACTTTTGTATTACAAGTTTCTCTATATCCTTCTAGGGGGTATCTAGACATTGAAGCACCTAAAAAGAGCAAATCATCAAAATGAGGAAGTTTTCTTTTTGAGCCACCACCTCTAATATCATAAATTCCTGTTTCTGCTGCTCTTCTTATTTCTGAGTTTGTGTACTCATCAAAAGTCCATGACATACGAGGATGAGTTTTTTTATTATCTGACATTATTAATAACTTGATACATTATCGATATTAAAATTATATAGTTTTCGTGCTGAACCATACCTCTTAAAACTATCTGGTTTAATATTTTTTATTTCGCTTTTTTTTAAAAGAGCTGAAATTTTATCTAAATGTTTCTTTTCCATTTTTTTTTCTATGCAATCTGCGCCTAAAGATTTAACTAATCCTTTAACAAAAATATCTGTTTCATAAAGACTATCACCCAAAGCTTCACCAGCATCACCACAAACTATCATTGTTCCAGATTGAGCCATAAATGCAGACATATGTCCAACTGAACCCTTAACCACAATATCAATTCCTTTCATTGAAATACCACATCTGGAGCTAGCATCTCCATCAATTATAAGTAACCCACCATGTGCAGTAGCACCCGCGGATTGTGAGGCATTACCTTTAACATGTACAGTGCCAGACATCATATTTTCAGCGACACCTGTTCCGACATTTCCATCTATAGTTACATTTGCTTTTTGGTTCATTCCAGCGCAATAATAACCAACATGTCCTTTAATCAATACCTTCATTTCTTGTTTTAGCCCAGCACATAATGCATGACTTCCTTCAGGATTCATAATTATAAAATCTTTATCATTTTTTTTATTATCTAAATTTTGCAAAGTATTATTAATTTCTCTTAATTTATTTTTTTTTAAATCTAATTTCATTATTTTCCCCAAGAGTAAACAATACCAGGTTCAGGTTCAAAAATTTTTGCGTTATTTACATCTGGTAAATGTGCCATTGCTTGAAACTCTGATGCTATAGCAACATAATTTTTTGTTTCTGCTATTACTGCAGGCTTACAAGCTATTTCATCTCTCACAACTGCAAAGCCCTTTCTAGTTCCTGTAATAAAAGTATAAAAACCATCTAAATCTTTAAGACCAGATGTAAGTGTATCTTTTAATGATTTGTTATTTGATAAACTGTTAGAAACATATCCTGCTGCAACTTCAGTATCATTTTCAGAGTTGAAGATGTTACCTTTTTTAGTAAGCTCTCTTCTTAGATTATTATGATTTGATAATGATCCATTATGAACTAAACATTCATCTTCTCCAGTAGAGTAGGGGTGAGATCCATCTGTAGTGATTGCACTTTCTGTGGCCATTCTTGTATGACCTACTCCGTGAGTACCGCTGAAACTATCTAATTTGAATTTTTTAACCACATCTTTAGGGTTACCAACTTGTTTAAATATCTCTATTGATCTTCCATATCCAACTATAGAAACCTCAGGAAAATTAGAATTAATTATTTCAATTATTTTTTTTGGCTGTTCAAGAGTCTTTAAAATTACATGGTCTGAAATGTGTTTCAAATTAGTTTTTTTAAGCTTTTTAGACAATTTCTTTTTGAAGCTATTAAATTTTAAATCATTAATACATAAAGAAAATTTATATATTTTTTTACCTTCATCTTTGTAAATGGCAAAGCCAGCACTATCTGGTCCACGTGACTCCATATTATTTAACATTCCAGATAGCATCTTGCCTAAATTCTTTTCAAGTTTTTTTGTTTTTAAGTAGATACCAACAATTCCACACATAGATTTTTTAAAATTTATTTTATTAAAGATATTAAGAAGTCTTTATAGTAGATAATATTTCCCACTACAATGATGATAATAGCCGCTATTACCCCATACTTTGCTTTTGGAAAAACTACACCTCTTAGTTTGCTGGGTCTGAGTTCTTCGTTATTATTTTCATTCATAGTTTGATATTTTTCAAAAAAAAAGGGCGCTACAATCTAAGCAGCGCCCAAATTTTTAATTAATATTACCAGTCGGTAATATTGCTTTTATGATCATTAGCACCGTGTCTTTTTCTAGCTAATCTTTCAAGTTTTTCACTCTCAGATTTGTTAGTAAGGACATGCCAACCAATCCAGAAAACTATACCTAGAATAACTAGTAAAGTTTCACTAGATCCAGCTCCCGGATAAACTGCTCCGACAACTTCCTTAGCACTTAAATGATCTATCCAGTTTGTTACTGT
>Ga0209335_10004380_pt1 | contig 13482 bp, 14 predicted proteins | sample COG_09_FD_184753 | JGI IMG/M metagenome (GOLD analysis project Ga0209335, IMG submission 184753) | Pelagic Microbial community sample from North Sea - COGITO 998_met_09 (SPAdes) (version 2) | ecosystem: Environmental > Aquatic > Marine > Neritic zone/Coastal water | place: Helgoland, sampling...
TATTACAATCGTCTATCTTTATTACAATCGTCTATCTTTATTAATGTCGCTTTTTAGTTTTAGAAGAGCCATATTACTAATAGCAAGGACTCTGTTCTTCGTAATATTATATTCGGTAGCCAATTCTCTAGCAGTGGAGCGCGGTTTTTGGAGATATCTCCTGTGTATTATTTCCATTTCCATTTTGTTTAGTGCGCTGTAGTCTATTATTTTTTCGGGTGGCTCGTCTACGTATATATCTTCTCTCAAGGGTATCAATTCAAATGTATATGTCGATTTAACATATTTGTGCATGTAACACTTTATCCAGTAGCTACTATAAGTAACAAACTTCGCCTTCCTGCTATTATCTGGGTCGTATTTGCGCGCCGCATACATTAGCCCAATATACCCTTCTTGTATAAGCTCGTCGCATTGGTGGCGAGTTAGTCGGTTACGCCGAATAATTGGTTTTGCAAAGTAAGGGACCAGTTTAAAATTATCCTTAGCAATATTGTGCGTGTATTGAGGCGCATTGTATGCGTTACATAAATTAAACAGTAAATATATTACTACTTTCCACATCCAATAATATATTGTGAATAAATTAATTCGGATTTACCTACACACGTCACAGTTTTTGCGCGGAACTTCGTGAATACAATTTTTTGACGGCGCTATACATTCCGCGTGCGAGCATTTCGTTCGTCTCTTATTGTGTATACAAAATAGAATCCCTCCCTTACATATAACTAGTTTCCCCTCAAACATATACCTCTTATTGTATATTCGGTCTTTCAATCTCGGTGGTAGAGCTGGAATGCTTACGCCCCCTGAGACACACTCGTGGCAGAAGAGCGCATCTTTTGGTATTGTAGCGCAGTATTTACACGTGGTCATATTAGGCTATAATAAACCCCGATATATTCTTTAATCCATTATGGAATATGTATTTTATCCAATACACATAAAGCATACATCATATAGGTATATATCATGTATAGGTTGATTCCATTGCGAATGCTACGTCGGACCTCGGGCGTCATCTTCGACGAGATGGTTCCTTCCGATATTCCGAAGATTGACGGCATCGACAAGGTAATTCACGCGTCGAACAGCATTTCGCCCGGACCCGTAGAGGATTCGCTCCCTCCGTGCAAGCGCCCGTGGTATATGCACCCAGGGCAAGACGATAATCTGCTCGTCTTACAAGGGACGCGGTATATTGATATCTTCTGTCCAAAGCGAAAAGAAAAGGCGTCGTTCATCGTGACGCCCGATAAAATATACAAAAACGACAAGCTATACTACGATGGTTCGGCGATGGTCGTATGGCCTGCTGGAATCTTCCACCGCATCATCAGCGGCGAAGACGGAAGTATTAGCGTAAACTTCTCTACTAGAACGAGCAAATTTAACATTGACGATAATTTCAACATTTACCACCTGAACACATACTCGGGCGAACATCATGTCATCAAAGACGGCTCGGACGACCAACCCGACATCACATACAAATATCCAAACGACGAAATCAAGTCTCTGTTCAAGGACGAATGAATTTAGTTATTATTCAACGTGCTTATCAGGGAGTTCATGATAAGATTTTTAATCAAAACATAAAGCAATATATTAACGACCACCTGCTGGTACAATAGGGTCTTATCGGCGCGCTTGGTTTCGGAGTCGGTAGCGGTGTCGGTGTCTGACTCGGTAGTGGCGGTATTAATTCTAAATATCTTATACCCAATCCATATTAATTCGTATACCATAATGTAAACATAGCTATTGATATTGTCGTTTGTAAGATGGTATACTTTCATAATATAGAGAAACTCGTTCACTACATTGTCGCTGATAATAGAAACACTCCGATCTATGATTTCGTTCTGGTTCTTCAATAGCATCTCTGTGCGCGTGTTTACCATTTTCTCGGTCTTGCGGCGCGCCAATTTATAATTTACGCGAATGTTCTTATTAACATTTTCATTATATTCATCGGAGTTGTAGCTAACAATACGATTGTATAATGGCGATATAAACCGCGATGTGCGCCGACGCATTACCTTACAGTTTAAACATATCGACCGGTAGTTGGGAAGCGCCGCACCCGATGACAATAATATCATAAAGATAAATCCCCTCATTATCATATAGTTTCTTTTATAGTATTAAACATTATATTTAATCCCTTTCAATTTTATTAATATTTACGGCGGGTTTTCCGCCTGTTAATAGCGGTTCTCTTTCTTCTCGTTTTCCGCGATTTCATTTTACTATATTTATATCCTCCCTTTTGCGGGTCGTCTCTACGTTTCTCATCATTTTCCTTCCTCTTCTTCTCCTTCCTATCCTTCTTCTCCTTCTTCTCCTTCTTCTTCTCCTTGTTTAGTAGTTTATTTATTTTTTTATCTCTATCATCACTGTCGTACACGTCATCATCATCACTATCATCACTATCGCTATTACCATCATCACCATCAGCATCATCATCTATTGTTCCATTATTTCTTCTCTCCCTTTTTTTTCTCTTCTCCTTCTTGAGTTTGTCTCTAACAATCTTCCTAGCCTCTTTATTTGCCTTTTTTTCGCGCATCTCGGTCTCGAATATGCGAACGCGTTCATCCCTATTAGCATCCTTTTTCGTCGAGTCCTCTCTAAGCTTGTTAAAAATATTTACCGGGTTGTACACGGTCGAATTCTTAAACAAGTCGACGCTTATTCCCAGAAGCTCAAACACGTCCTTTTCTATTCTTTCGGCGCGCTCCTTACAGCCGACCTTTGCCAAATCAAGACGACCAACTTTATCCTTCTCCTCAAATATCTTAATGTTAAATGTCGTAATTTTCTTTGTTAAATCGTTTTTCTTAGATGATTTATCAGACCTCTCCTTGTTCTCCAATTTTCCTTCGCCTATTCCGCTTGAATATATGATAAAATTATTCGGCGATATTTTGATATTTGTTTTCTTTTTAAAAAATGCTTTTAATACAAAGTTTAAATTGGTTTTAATAATCTCGCTGGCCGTCTTGTTATCTGGCGATTTATTTTCAAAATCGTCTCTTTTTTTTTCGAGCCTTTCCTTCTCGTTCGTTAGTGTCTTCTCTATTTTTTTAAGTTCTGCTTTCTTATCTTCGTCCGCTTCCTCTATTTTTTTCTTATTTTCTTCTATTTTTTTATCTTGTTCTTTAATGCTCTCCTTGGCGTATCGTGCCCCTTTTGCGTCACGGTCGCCTGTTTGCATACTAACCAGAAATTGGCGCATCTTAGTTTTGCTCGATAGGAGGGAACGGTGCTCGTCTTCGTCGTTTTTAAAACCAGCCTTTTCCAAATTTTCGGGCAATAATTCATATTTATCAGTTAAATATATTTTGTCTCCTAGCTTTTCATCAACGTGTTTGGGTTTGAATATTTTATCACCAATATCTTTATCGTCAAAATCATTTATTTTCAACCTTATCTCTAATTCAATTGGGATATTATAATCCATAATCTTATATTAAATTGATAAAAGATTTTAATTATGTAATAATATTGTGAATTCGCTATTCACAATAGCATAAACGAATAATATTACATCCATAAGTAATATTATTAATAGATTGGACTCCATATAGCATATATAGCATATATAGTGTTTATATTGCTGTACCTAAAATTTATTCATGTAGCTCACGTATTCTGCTTGCTTCTGGAAATTCTTCTGTTTTTCCGCCCGTCTTAGGGTCGCCATCGCCTTCTCCTCCTCCGCAGGAGATATAGTGCCGTCGTTATTTATGTCAACCGCATTCGCTATCTTCTTCATGCTCTCCGGAAGAATACAGAAGGAGCTCCGTTCGTTAAGCGCGTAGTCCGACAATACGATGAACGCCGCGGTCATAAGTATCGATATTATTATATCCCTTGTGCCCATAAAAACCACCGCCATTATGAATATCTCGCGGCCCAGCCCGTTTCTGAGCGCCTGCTCCTGCGTTTTGCTAAATCCGAGCTCAACATACCGCGACCCAACATTCAATAGAAGCATAGTAACTCCCAGAATAAACTTGCTATTATTGAGCGAAGCAACCGATTTTTGGAATGACTTCAACATTAATATTTAGAGAGAAATTAAGTTTAATTTGTCAATCTGGCGTTTTAAAACCGGAATCATTCGCTTTGTCGTTTTACGTAGCTCCTTATTTATTCTAGCACGAATCCCTGTTTTCTTATTTCGTTTATTCTTCTTCTTTTTCTTACCCATACCGAAAAACCCCAATGATATGAATTCTTCCCGTGTCTGGGTCGTAATTATAGATGAAATTACTACGGCAAAAAAAATCAATAACATATATAATTTATCCATCATATATGTTATTTTCATTATATTTAGAATCGCGGAACCTCCTCGTTCGAATTAACCGGGCGGGTAAGCTGCTCCTCGCGATGAATGCGCTCGCATAATTGCGAGGTGCATACAGAGTCTCCAATAATCTCCGCCTCATACGATTCGCCCGCATACGCACCCGTCACGCCGTTCGTCGGTTTCTTCTCTCCTGAGAAAAAATCCTCTTTCTTTTCTAATGTGGATTTTGCCAATGATATAAGGTCGTCTAAATTTTTAGAGTCCATATTGATACTTGCTCCCGAAGACTCCTCCGAGGAAAATCCCTCTTTATTTTGGTTTACTAATGTGGATTTTGCCAATGATATAAGGTCGTCTAAATTTTTAGAGTCCATATTGATAGTTGCTCCCTTCATTTGGGGGTCGTCGCTCATCTCCAGCTCATCTTCACCCGATTTTGTCCCCGAAACAGAAGCAGTATTTTTCTTTTTTCCTTCAAACCCTTCATGAGAATGGGCGTGCGAATGTTTAACAATTTCAATAGACATTTCATGTGTAATGCCATCAGTCTTTAATCCATCCATTAGGTCAACGGTATATGAGGGGACAACTCCTTCAATCTGATATTCAACTCCGCTAATTGTTAGGCTGTATGTTTCGTTGGCAGCAAATTGGGCAGTGTCTATTTCAGAAATAGTTATATACTGTGCTCCTTTCTCAGTCGTCCCAATAATCTTATAGGTGGTTACCCCAGTCTCAGTAGATACCGCCTCAGTAGATACCGCCGCTGCCGCCGGATCTGTCGCCGCCGGATCTGTCGCCGCCGGATCTGCCGCCGCCGGATCTGCCGCCGCCGGATCTGCCGTCGTCGAAACCTTATTAATCGCGTAATCTGTAGCTTGCTCCAGTTCGACCTCAATTAAACTATTAGCGTTTAATTTTATGGTTGATGATTTTTCAAATGATTTAATGATATAATTATCTTGACCATATTTTAAATCATATTTTTGAGGGTTGGCTATTAAATCATCAACATTTACCTCACTAGTAGGTAGAAAGGTTACTTTAGTCGAACCGGCAGCATAATCACCTACAAACGTTCCGCTCGGCATTGTTTCGTCCGACGATGTTCCCTCATTACCCTCCTTGAAGCCCTCGTAATTTTGCTCCATAAACAAGACCATCATTGTAGCGATGAGCAGTCCCGAAAGAGGACTGATTAGCGACGATAGAACTATCGCGACGAGGAGGATAAGTTTGCCTACGAGCGACGAGCTAAATCTTACTAAAGCAGATGGACGAGTATATATTAGAACTAATACCACGGCTAGCACGATAAATTCGGTTTTTTCCTTCATATAGACTATATTGAGATTTTATAAGGAGGTTTTCAAAATAATAATATCTTATTTTCATATAGACAAGATGAGTTATTTAGCATTATGCGCTGCTCCTTATGATAATAATGAAGTAATACCGCCTATTACCCCTGAAAGGAAGAAGGGAAAAAACAAAACTATTAAGAAAGACAAGGCTCCGCTAAAAACTAACGTTTCTAATATGATTTCGGAGATACACAAGAACGAAGAGGCTGGTTCCGAATCGCATATGGGGAATTTCACCCCGCCGCCGCTCGCTACATCCGAGACATTGGAGGCTGATATAGCAGCAGAGGATACCGACCAGGTTAAACCCGCTGGCTACGACGATAAACCCGTTAATATCGAAGAGTTCACCACCCTCGAAAGCAGCCAATCGGACAATTATTTCAAAAATCACGTCCCATATTACACACAGATGAGCGAACAGCCCGTATCAACCGATAATAATCTGCTCACAAAACTCGACAAAATCCTCTTTCTGCTACAAGAGCAAAAAGACGAAAAGAGCGGGCATGTTACCGAAGAATTGATTCTGTACTCCTTCCTTGGCATCTTTCTCATATTCGTAACTGACTCTTTCGCGCGCGCTGGAAAGTATATGCGGTAATTTCCTAAATTATGTTGTTATTGATTTAAACAACATAATTAAGCAAGAATGAAACATTTAGATGGTGGCAATGTTTGTGCTATATAATTGTAAAAATAAAAGGCTCCGTTTGTTACTAAAAAAGGATATATATTAACCTTTGAGAGGTAGTTTGCGACGATTATATTTCCGGCGGTCTCATCCATTATTAGTTTTTCCGAGGTCGTCTCCTTACAATGAAGGTGTAGTGCCTGTGTAAACCCCGCTACGAATATGTTTGTATCGCATTCTTCCATCGAACACAGTAGTTCCACTGTTTTCTTATTATTGTAATAGGTGGCTGCATCGCGAAAAACATATGCCGATATCAAATCACCGTGTAAATATATTCCATATATTGCGATATTATTCATCTTGATATTGTTAAGCAAGTTCGTTAATTCGGGAAGAATAGTGCACATAAAAGAAGTTTGTTTTCGTTTAATAAACTCAACCAACATTTGAATATTCTCTCTACCAATCTTTATCACATTGTATGCGTCGTGCGGAAACGCGATGTTTGGTATGTCAGAAGTGTGAAATGCCTTAATATTGAAAAGTGTCAGCGGAACAATTCCTGTGAGCTTGCCTTCTCGCTTAAAAATATACGTATTTATTTTGGAGTAGTCGCGGCTTACATTATGATAAAAGGTCTGTATTGATTTGGCTGCGATGCCCTTTCCGCGCATTTCAGGTTTCACGCATAAATGGTCGACATAATACGTCGGGAACGGTTCCACCGAAAAGAGCGTTACCACGAGCGGTCGCGCAGTCATCACCGAACAGTATTCGTCCTCGTCCACGTATTTCTTGGATTCCGCATCGTATCGCATGCTTGGTATTTTGTAAACGTTTATGTACGACGGATGATTAGACGCATTCAGATAGCCGACGATATTATCCTGCGTCGGTTTATACTCGATATAATCCTTCTCTCTGAGAAAATTATTCGTAATAAAATCACACGCCTTCGCTACATCGACCTCGTCCATATCGGCGACCCGAGTTGTTTTAACATTAATAATATTCACATACTTATTAGCCGTAGGCAGATTAATATTAATAACTGTATTATTTCTAAATCTGGAAAACACGTCATATATATGATGCACTGGTTGGCTATACCAGAACGGGTCCCTTACCTTAATATATGCTTTTGTTAAAAGAGCTATAAATATAACGAGTAATATGGTGTATAAATACCACATAGTATAATATTTACCATTTATTTATTTATTGCATTTAAACTTTTTAATTTTTTTTAGTTTATTTTTTAATTATTTTTCTTTTTTATTTTATTTTTTTTTTATTTTTTTCAATTCTCATTTACAAAAATCAATATATTTCCTATAAAAAACCGATTTGAAAAAATAGAATTGAAAAACACAAAAAAAAAATAAAAAAAATAAAAAAAATAAAAAATCGTCTAGGTAGTGTAGGAATTTAATTCGAGTATTGTATAAATTCTATGTAGGGTTTTTATGGTAAGGATTTTTCGACCTGTTTTTCGGCCATATTTTATATATTTTCACCAAATGATTTAGAATTTTCTACTAGCATATATATAGAAAAATGCTAGTAGAAAATTCTAACAAATTATTTCGTTGTGAAAAGTGTGACTATTCCGCAAAGAGAAAAGGCGACTTTAAAAAACATCTTGAGAGCAAAAAGCATAATGCTAGTAAAATGCTAGTTAAAAATTCTAAATTTATATGTAAATGTGGGAAAAAATACATGCACGACTCGAGTTTTTATAGACACACTAAGGTATGTGATTATAAAGAAAAAAATGAGGTTGCTGTGCTCATCGAAACGCACACAGAATTAATGGGTATGTTAAAGGAAATAATACCAAAACTGGGCGAGACGGCCAACATAAACAGCAACAACATAAACAGCAACAACAATATAATCAACGTCCAGATGTATCTTAATGAAAAATGCAGCGACGCAATGTCTATACAGAATTTCGCCAATCAGCTTCTCATCACGATGGACGATTTGACAAAGAGCAAGCGCGAGTGTATCTCAGACGTCGTATTGCAGAACCTGAAGCCGCTTTCTCTAACCGAGCGGCCCTTTCATTGCACCAACCTAAAGAAGAAGGAGTGGTTTGTTAAAGACGAGCTACAAGGGTGGGAGGAGGACAATGGAGAGAAATTGCTCAAAAACGCCGAGTATGGGATTCAGAAACAGTGGGTGCGCGAATTTGAGCGACGCTACCCCGGCTGGATGGGGGACGCCGACCTGCGCGAACGCTACGTCAAAATCGCCGGGTCTACAACGTCCACGCTCACCGACACTATTAAACTCAAACTCCTTCGCGAGCTTGCCAACGAGACAACGTTAAATAATGAAATTATAGGGTGATTATTGAGGCTTCTGGAGGATATATATATACTGGTCTTTGTATCCACAATCAATTAGCTCCTCGTAGTCGAGCAATACGAGCCCAACATCCTTTGCCATAGAGAGAATATCCTTCTGTAGTGGTATATGAATTGTGTGCTCGTTCTTGCGAACGCCACCGCTCTTTCTGTTCTTGAACTCCTCGTTCATCACGGCTATCGACTCGTTCGGGACCATATCAAAATTCGATTTATAATCATAATCGTCGAATTTCACCACTGTTGATGTAATCCGCTCCTTAGCATATTTTTGCGCGGACACCATCGTGAATGGGTCGCCCGCCGGCAGAATAGGGTCAAAATTGTCGCGATCCACCAGGTGAACAATAAAATATCCGCCGGGCATGAGCCAGTCGTAGCAATTCTTGAGGAGGGCCCGTTTATTCTCTATGTAATAGATGGTAAAGTAAAGGCACGTTATGTGGGTAATCGACTGTTGTTGTACAGCCATCGTATTGGTGGCGTCCTCCTCGCGGTAATTACATTTTGGATAGTTCGTCTGCGCCTTGCTTACCATCGCCGGCGATATATCAATCCCCTCCACCGTTTTAGTCGTCTTGCTTAATAGAGAGACGTGGTGCCCCGTCCCAGAACCAATATCCAATACACGGCTCTTATCGTTGAACGTCGTCATATCCTTAATTATTTTCATTTCACAATTATTCTTGCCACTATTATAAACCAAATCGTCGTAAACGCTCACATAAAACTCGTCGTATATTTCTACAGCACTCTTCTTAACGACAAACTCGCCCGTCTGCTCGAACCCCTCCTTCACGCCAAGCGAGTTGCGCGCATTGTTAAGCAATACCACGAAGAGCAGTGTTCCGAGAGATATGTAGAATAACCGCTCCCATAGAGGCAGCTTTCCAAATTTCTTGAACGATAACGCCTTCGTTACATTCTTCATCAATTTACTATTAACTTTTTTCAAAAGACCCATATATAGATATATGTATAAGAAATAGTTTTATAGTATTTATTTTTAGTATATGAGCAATACCGATATTAACGATAAGCGAGCGCAGAAGGAATTCAAAGGCATCAGCTTTTCTAAATTCCAAAAGACGAAGGTAAAAAAAGAACTATTGACGTGTCTAGCTTCGGGCAAGGTTGAGTCCGCTTGTTATTGGGGCGGCGAGCTCTTGTGTGCTGGCCATTTCTTCGACCTGTGGGAGATTATTATATTATATGTAAGCCGCTACATACATTTAGGAAATCCCCGCCTGCCGGTTTATCTTGCGATGCGGTTTGAGAATTTCAAAACGATTCTCTCAAATGGCTACGTAGATAACGAATTGCGCCTGCGCAATAATCCTAAAATACGCCAATTGTTCGCCGAGATTATAGCCGTTCTCTGTTTTTCTAGAAAGAAACACACGTTTGAGCCAGTTAAGATTAAAAAACAAGAGGAATTTGATATGACATTCATCGCATCTAAATTAAAGGCGCCTTCGGTAAATTACGCGCAGCGAATATTCTTGCAAACCGACCCGAAGGAGCTTTTCATCGCGGTAAACGAGCTCGCATACCACATAACGAGCTCCTCCAAAAACGCCGTGACCGCCTGCTACTGGCTAGAGTGGCTCCTAGAGTATGAGGCGCTCTGTAAAAAGCGAAAGGAGAAGTGCTTGTGCGAGCGCCGCTCGTTCGCCGCGGTACAAGACAAGTATCAGATGGACCCCGTGTGGCTAATATGGGACGCGATTATAAAAGAGAGCGCGGCGCGAAACAATCCGCCCATAGACAAGGTGATAAAGGCGCTTCTCTCTATATTCTCTATAAAGTTCACCAGCGGCGTTACCAAGCGAAGACGGTTCCTCATATACTTCGCCATCGCACTTCTCACCGAGAGCATCGATTTTAAAGTCGAAATCGTTAACAATAAAGCACAGGTCGACGCCGTAGTAAAGAAAATCGACCTCGTTTACCGCGACATTAAGAAAAACGAAGAGTCGCCCAACACAGGATATCTAGAGGCTGGACTCGATGTAAAGAGCAACTTAGATAAAACCATCGAGCGTCTTGAAAAAATGAACAATCTTCAAGGTGTATAATATTATTTAAATCTGTAATTATATTATAATGAGATGTGGTATGAAGACTAGGAAGAGTGGTGGATCATTTAAAATCAGCCCCATTCAAAAAATGAAAAAAACTACAAGGGGTCGCTCCAAGTCCAAGTCCAAGTCCAAGTCCAAGTCCAGGTCCCAGACGCGCAGACAAAACGCGTCGTCGCGTCCGCGCAACCCAAACTACCTTGGTAAAAAACACGAGGTCGATTATTTAGTGAACAGATTGACCGATAACCAAATGCGTGAAAATGCCTCGGTATCCTTTGATACTATTAATAAAGCGCTTAGTCCCGCAGAGAGAATACGGTGGGCCAACATGAACCTTCAAGAGTCCGACGTCGTGTGGGAGGACGTAGACGAGAGAATTATTCATTGCGGACGTGCCGTGTTCCTGGTTTGCAAGAAAGGAACTAAATTACACCTGATGATTTTCCCAATGTGCTGTGTTAATAATTGGAAGAAATTAAAGGATGAGAATGGGAAAAAAAATGAAGGAGAGGATGCGAAGGGGCGGTATGATATATTCTCTGAGGGCGATTGTATGCAGAATGGCTACATGATTCACCCCAAAACTTACCGAATAATCAAGGTATTTTAAAGGTGGATTGGTGCGCAATGTTCGTCGGGAAGCGCGCGTGCGTTAGCGCAACCTCCGTCATTATGTCTATTAAGACCATTACTACCCAATCCTGTGTATGTGGGAGTTACCCTCAGCAGCCCGCCGCCGCCGCGGTTTCTCCGGCGGTTTTGTTCGCGACGGTGTTCACTATCTCCTCGCCGCACGACGGATGTATACCCACCGTTTCTATTATCTCTCTATATGTTACGCCTTTCTTAACACATAGAGCCCACCCTTGAATAACGTCGGCCGCATTGGGACCCATATAATGAATGCCGACCACATACCCCGTCTCCGCGTCCACGATTATTTTGGAGAAGCAATCCTTTGTGCTATCGCGCCCCTCCACGATCGAATATTCGAGCGGCACGAAAGAGCGATGGTAGACGTCTACTTTTTCATACACACCGACCGCCTGCTCCTCGGACATGCCGACGCACGCGTATTCCAGCGGCGTATAGACCGCGGTCGCCACATCGTGGTAGTCCATCTCCAGCGTCGCCCCACCGTAAAGCCGACCCGCCAGGCGCCGCCCCGCCGTAATCGCCACGGGAGTCAGCTCCGGAACTCCATAGACCACGTCGCCAACTCCGTATATGTTTTCAATGTTGCTCTGCTCCGACGCGCAGACAATCTTCCCGCGGTTCTCCGGAAGCAGGACGACGCCGGCGTTCTCAAGTCCCAGCGAAGCGGTGTCGGCCGTGCGCCCAATCGCGCCGATCACCGTATCAAAGACGTCGCGCGAGCCGTCAGAGAAGGTGACCAACAGCCGCGAATCCTCGGTGCGCGCGATTTCGGTCGGAACCACCCTCTTCACTATTTTCACGCCGTCGGTAATGAAGCGCCGCTCCAGCCTATCGCAACATTCCGCGTCAAATCCGCGCAAGAGGCCGGACCGCGCATAAATCGACGTGTCGAGACCGAGCGCCGCCAGAAATCCGCCGCACTCCAGCGCCACGTAGCCGCCGCCGACGCAACAGGTCTTCCCCGGCGACCCCTCCAGCGAGAAGAGGTCGTCCGAGGAGATGGCCAGCTCGGCGCCAGGACATTCGAGCGGTGTGGGGCGCGCACCGACCGCCACCACGAACCGCTCGGAGGTGAGAATCTTTTCGCCGCCCTTCTTGTCCGCGCACTTTATCGTATGCGCGTCCACGAAAGTGGCCAAACGGTTGTGGTAGGTGACCTTGGCGTCGCGCAACGAGAGCTTGTAGCCGAAATTGAGCGACCGGATGTAATCTTGGATATTCGATACCATATGCTCCCAGTTATGCGCCACCTCTACCGTCGGCCACCCGTATTCGCGCGCGTCGTGTTTCAAGACGTCCCCGACCAACCCCGCGTGGTGCATCAGCTTCTTCGGAATACAGCCCACGTTCACGCAGGTTCCGCCCAGCCCCCACTGCGTTCCCTGCGGAGACGGCTTCACGTAGTCCATTACCGCAACCCGCTTCCCGAAGCTCGCCGCCTCTTTGGCACACGCCAAGCCCCCGCTTCCGCCGCCAATAACTATCAGGTCATAGTCGTACATATATATAGTCATATGATATTCTTTATTTGTATTTCTTTATTGTAATTATATATATGTCCAGCGTCGCGAATATTACGCTCGACAACGTTCGGTCGCGAATGGCGAAGACAAGCGTATCGTTCCAGATTGGCGAAGCCTGTCCCATCACCGTGGCCGAGTGCCCCGATTTAGACAAGGCGTTCGACGATACGAACCTCAATCTCTCTATACTGGAGCGTGGCGAGGTGGTTTCGTGTATTGGGTGTCTGCTCGACCGCGACGAGGAGCGGATACACATTAGCGCGGCGTGTAGTGCCGTTAGCAGTCGGAAAAAGGGGTTCGGGAGTTTAATACAGCTCATTCTATTCTGTTACGCAAAGGACGAGAACATACGGTATATTACTGCGGATACGAATAGCAAATCCCGCCCCCTAATGGAGAAATACTTGAACGCTAAGTGTTCGGACGACTATATTCCGCCGTTTTACGACAATAATTGTATTGTAGATTTGGAAGATACCCAGACGAACGAGGTCGTGCTGCGCAACATTAATACTATAATG
>Ga0209335_10004385_pt1 | contig 13472 bp, 10 predicted proteins | sample COG_09_FD_184753 | JGI IMG/M metagenome (GOLD analysis project Ga0209335, IMG submission 184753) | Pelagic Microbial community sample from North Sea - COGITO 998_met_09 (SPAdes) (version 2) | ecosystem: Environmental > Aquatic > Marine > Neritic zone/Coastal water | place: Helgoland, sampling...
GAACCAAAGTGGCCACCTTGGTCGATTTTGCCCGACGACGACGTCTGTTCCGTCTGCTTGTCTCGACCAGAACAAAGAGGACGAATAGAATCCTGTTCGCATTTGTTCTGTTATCGATGCATCTTTGACTGGTCTCGAGTAGAGACGAAATGTCCGATGTGCAAACAGAGGTTTTATTGGATCGAGAGAGAGGCGAAGGAGGAGAAGAAGAAGAGCGATGGTGAGGGTTATGATGATGATGATGATGATAATAAGAATAGTAGTATTAGCGATATCAACGACATAAAAAACAATCAGAGAGAGAAACCGACGTATTGTCCTTTGAAGAACCAAAATGGAAACCAAGAGGAGGAAGACGAAGACTTAGATCCGGCGGAGCACATCATATGCACGGTGTGCCAATCTGGAGACGACGAGAGGAACTTGTTATTGTGCGACGGGTGCGACGAAGGTTATCACGTTTCCTGCGTTGGTTTACAGCGAGTACCGAGAGGGAGATGGCATTGTCCTTCGTGCGCGAGGTGGGAGCGAGAGCGAGAAGAGAGAGAAGCGAATAGAAGGAGACTTGCCGGTGCGACAACGACGACGACGACAACGACAACAAGAAGAGAAGGTTCATCGTCTAGAGCAGCGCGAATGGCGAGAGCGCCGAGAGGAGATGCCAGTCCTACCGCTCGATTGGGTATGCTGGAAGCGTTGGTCAATCCTACGAACGAGGATGTGCAAGGCGAATTGGCTTTGAGGGAAAACGCACTTTTGGCATCCGCCGCGAACGAGGATCCAGCGCACAGAGAAAATCGATTGGTGAGAGAAAGGAGACAGGCGAACAGAATGCGGAACGGAGAGGTGCGGTTATCAGGTGGTGGTGGTGGATCGAGTACGTTTAATCGCGGCGATTCGCACAGAAGACGACAGATTGCCATCGTTCAAGAATTGAGAGACGCGTGGGAACGACTGATGAAGGAAGAAGAAGAATTTCCGGACGTCGATGAGGTTGCACTGATAACGCAAAGTCGTCGAAGTGGAGGTCGCAATATTGCTAGTAATACCACCAATGATTTAGAAAACGCGAGGAGCAACGCGAACATTGACGTCGAAACGGCGTGGAAACTCATGGACTCGGCGAGAGCTGAAGAGGAGAAAGAGAAAAGAATGAAGAGAGCGAATAGAAAAAAGAAAGTAGCGTTGGGAAGAAGCGCGGAAGAAAATGAACAACCGTCTTCGTCGTTGCCAACACGAAACATATCGTCGACAGATCCCGTCAAACGACCGAAAATTCGCGTTAGAGTGTCGACAGATTACACCTACAACAACAACAACAATGCGTTAGGTGTGCTTCAAAGCGTTCCTTCATTTTTACGCGATACTTTAGGTGATGGTGATGGCGCTAATAAAGCTTCGAACGCTACCGAAGAAAAAGAAGAAGAAGAAGATAAACAACTTCCACTTCCTCCAGTCATCGATGTCTACCGCACAGCCGCGGATGCGGCGAAAGCGTTACTCATCGACCAATTCCGAGCGAAAACTTTATCGAAGGACCAATACAAAAATACCATCAAAGCAATCGTAAAGAAGTGCGCGGAGGCGGACAAAAACATGCAAAGACTCCAAGCCGGCTCTATCACCGTCGCTGACATCGAGCGCATCGCCAGAATCGACGCAGAAGAAGTAGTATTAGCCGCTGCAAAAGCAAAAATGTAAAATCAAATGTACCGCATGTACGAATAGAATAAAACGCTAAAAGTCATGTCAAAAGAAGCAGCTTTTAGGGAACAAAATCACGAATGTGACTCTCCATTTTTATCGACGCTCGCTAATTTAACGATGGAAGACGAGGGCGAAGGAGGAAGCGACGATCACTCTCAATCCCAACTCGTGTTGAAAGAAATCCGTCCATTCACCATCCGCGCGGATGAATTTCTCAACGTAGACCCGAAAACGAGCTATTATTGCCGTCTTCACGCCGTGAATATCGGCGTCGAAAAGTCGAAAAAGTTTCACCGAACTTTGGAATTGACGAACGCGCTCACCGAACAGTTGGAGCATTTGGAGAGGATGAAATTGAATAACGAGGAATTCAGAGACAGTTTAGACCATCAACTGGACGCGTTGCACGTGGAGAAGTTCGCGTACACGCTGTTTGCCAAAGCGGACGCGCAAGATCGAAAATATAAAAACAGGACGAAGAAAATTGCGAAACTGTATTACGTGAGCGCGAACGTGTTCGACGTGTTGCGATCGATGATGTCGTCAACCAATGATGATGATGATGATGATGGTGGAGGAAAAGAAGAGGGAATAGATACCGCGACATCTCCGGAGATTGAAGAGAAGCAGAGGTACGCTTTGTGGAGAGCCGGAGAGATTAGCAAAGCGATACGATTGGGAGTACCGTGCGAAGATCCTCCGGAGACGAGCGGGAAGACGACGACGACGAGTCGAAGCGAGAGTTTCAAAGAGGATTTGGATGTAGACGTCGACGACGAGAGGGTAGAGGAAGAAGAAGAGAAGGAAGAAGATGAAATGCCGCCGCCACCGCTACCAGCTGTAGCACATCAACCATCACCACCACCTCAAGGACATAAGAAAGGGCCGCCCCCAGGTGTCGGCGCTCGAGCTCCTCCTTCCCTCAAGAAAGAGGGATCGGCGACGACGACAACAGTATCGACGAGAGCAGCGACGAATGGAGCCAACGACGCGCACCGTCCAGATTACGAAAAAATAGCATCGGCTCAAACGCTCGCGAAATCAGCCGTATCAGCGCTCGGATTCGAAGATGCCAAAACTGCCATCGAGCAGCTTCGCGCGGCGCTCGAAATCTTGGAATCATCTTGATTGAGCAGTATTTAGTTTAACGTAGCAGCTCTTAGCATTTTCTTGTCGTAGCATATTTAGATTTGTGATATTTAGTTCATGACAACACTATACAGTGGTAGTACGAGCGAAACAAAAGAATACATACAACGTCACAATGGTGTGTATTTTACTTGAACACGGCTTGATCGCCCAACTCTTGTCCCGCCAATCCTTCTACGCTGACTTTCTTGAAAAAGTCCCGCAAAGTATCGGTCCCGTAACTCGGCGTCTCGTCTGCTTTGTACTCTCCCGTCTTTTCGTCCATCACTAACATCGACTCCGCCGCGTAATATCTCCCAATCTTCCCAAACTCCGCGGCATCCGTCATGTTCCCGAAAAACCCGGCGAAGAAATCGAGCACTTTAATCACCGTGTCCATGATTTCAATCGGCACCTTGACGAATTTCGGTTCCATCTCGAGGAGTTCAAACAACATCGTCCCTTGCTCCAACGCCGACAACGCTTTCCCTGGACCGCCAATCGGCAACACCTTATTCTCCAAACTCGCGTCGCGAATGCACTCTGCCATGTATTTTGCCAAATCTCTCTCCGAAATCGGTTTGCAGGACGCCAACTGTCCGTCGCCAAACATGACGTACGGTCCGCCTTTTTGCACCGATTCGACTTGACCAGCTAAAGATTTGAAAAACGCCGTCGGTCTCACGATAGAGTACGAAATATCCTCGCACTTTTCCAATTCCTCCTCAAACTTTAACTTGGCCTTTTGAAACGTCAGCAACGGCTTTTGAACGCAAATCGCCGAGAGCAACACGAATTTCTTCGCGCCGTTTTTTCTCGCCACGTCCAACACGTTCTTCGTCGCTTGATAATCCACATCCCAAGAATCCTTCACGCCGCCAGTTCTGCTCGCCAAGCACGACACCACCACGTCGTACTTCTCGCCTCCGTCTTTGAACGCGTTTTTCTCCACGTCTTCCACCGAGCCGCACGTTCCAAATTCTACCTTGGCGTTGGTGAACAATTTTTTCGCATCCGCTTCGGTATTTTTCCCACCAATCCCAGACCTCGGACGAACGTACGCGGTCACGTCGTACCCTTGACTGCACAACTCGTTGGTCACAAATTTACCAATGTATCCAGTCGCACCAACCACGAGCACTTTCACGTCTTTGTTTTCCGCAGGGAGATTTGCCGTGTTGGCGACTGCTTTCGGCACCATTATCGTCATCCCGTGTCGACGACGATGATGATGATGATTTTTGGATGACGAAAATGATTTCGAAGAAGAAGAAAACTGTCGACGCGCGACAGAGCACGTCGCGCTGTTATTCTTTTGCACCGTCGTCAACGATGAAGTCGCTGCTCGCATGATGATTTTTATCCTTTGAGAGAAAGAAAGAAACAACAAAAGAGAGCGTTTTTGCGCGGAAGAAAGTGATGGTGTTTTTGGATAATCTTTCGAAAAAAAGAGAGATCTCGAGATTTTTTGTGCACACTGATGTACTTAAAATGTGTTGGTTTTGTCTCTCTTTTTTATAACGAACGCGCGTTAGTTGTTGATGTTGATGCAAAATATTGTATTTTGAATCCCACTTCTTTTTGTCTCTCTCTCTTGTACTCTTTCTCTCGCGTCTCTCTCCTCAGTATTCGCTTTTTTCACTTTAAGTCTCTTTAGCTGCTGCTGCTTCGTGGTGGTGTTCTTTTTCCGCCTTCTTGAACTCTCTCACGTTGCACTTTTTCATTTTACCTTCGTAATCGTCGACGACGCCGCAGAAGAAGGTTTTGCCGCACTCGACGACGAGAACGGTCGATTGCGGGTTGGAGAGATTGACTTTGTACGTTTCTTCGGGAACGCGAGCCGCGAACAGTTCGACGATTTTCTTGGATCGCGCTTCGTCGTGTTTACCCTCCGCCGGGCAGTGTTGCTCGAAGCGCACTTCGAAGGTTTTTCTTTTCTCGGGATCCGGAACTTCTTTTTTCGGAAAGTGGAGAGGCACGACTTCGTCCGCGAGTTTTTCGTATTCCGCGCTATCGGCGCAGTTTTCAACGGGAATGATTCGACAAACGTGCTCCAGTTTCGCCCACGTGCCTTCCGCGGCTTCTTCCAAGATGGCTTTCGCGAGAAGCGCCGGGTTCGCGTCCGTGTCGTCCGGTTTTAACGCGACGAAGAGCGCCGAATCGCACTGATCGATGTACATCGGAACCGCCTCTTTAAACGGTCTCTCGCCTTGGATGCGATGCGCGTTGTACGACATTGAAAAGTACGTATCGTTGAGCACTTTTGCAGCCTCTTTCGCCGCGTGGATAACCTGTGCAAAAGAGTTCAATAGATACAAAAAAGAACAAGAGAACACGCACGCTCCCGGGAGCCAACGAAGTCACCAAAAACCCTTTCTTCCCGTGGAAAGGCCCTTGGGCAAACTCCCACGCGGCAAACGACGATTGCGTCGTCGTCGTCGCATCCTCCTCTCTTCCAGATGGGTACTCCTCGCCTTTCGGAAACTCCGGAGTCACTTTGTGTTCCTCCTCTTGTTGTTGCTGTTGAGAAGAACTCATATCTTCCTCTTCTTTAAACGCTTTAAAAGGACTACTCAGAAAACGACGACGATACGAAAAAGATCCAAATCCTCCTTTTCCCAAAAGTATGCTCTTCTTCTTTGCGACGATGGTGGTGATAAAACAAGCGCGCGATCCGCTCGCGATCATGTACAGAGTTTATAACAAAGAGAAACACAGAGAAGAGATGTGGTGTATTTTTTTTTTCGCGCAAAAGTGAAAAAAAGACGTTGTTTAGATACGAAATTTTCCTCTCGCGAGAGAACGAACTTTGTTTTTGTTTACGTCAGCATTAATCTTTTGCACACACACAGATAAATAGTACTACACACATCATAATACTAAATCATAATAATGCGCGCAACCGCTCTTTTATCATCATCTTTAACCTCCTCCACGACGAGTAATTTGGCACCTTCGAGAAGACTTTCGTGCTCGTCGTCGTCGTCCTCCTCCTCAGTTTCATCTTCGATGAAGATGACGACGATGAGGGTGAAGACGACGACCAGAAGAAAATCATCACTCCTCGTCGTCAGAAGCGCGAACGCTCCGGACTTGAACGATAGTAATAACAAAAAGAAGGAATACAAACCGCAAAAGCCGAGACAAAGAAAACCGAAAACGGGCGCGCCTCCGCCTCCGCCGCCACCAACCGCGAAGGATTTAGAAATGATGAGCAAGTTTGATGACTTGGAAGCTGGTGGAGGAATCAAATATGAAGTTTTCGCGAGAGCGAAAGGACCGAACCAGTGGTTTCCAGTTGGCCCGATGGTCGTCAAGGAGGAATGGATGATTGGGAAAGAGTTATGGAACGCCGAGGAACCGTTGAAACGAGCGGCGTTGCAAATGTACCCAAAGTTGGCCGCCGCGCCGGCGTTTGGGAAGTTGGAATACGGTTTTCGAAGAGCCGATAAGGAGAAGATTAGCGAAGAGGAAATCAGACAAGGGCAAGGTAAAGTGAATCCGTTCGACGACGTCGAAGTCCTGAAGGAGAGATCCGAGTACGACGGGGTTGCGCCGGAAAAAACGCTGTTGGAGAAGTTCAACGCGTGGATGAATCCGTACACGAATAAGTAAATACGCGTAGTCATTTTTGTCGCATCGCTATTAATGCTATTTTGTTAAAACTACGTATTCACACCACCTAACTTTTCTATTATATCACGAGTTGGAACACACGGTTGCTTTTCCGGTGGCGTGTAATAATCGCCACGCGTACGCCTCGCCTTCCCAATCATGCCACACCCAGCTGGCCATGTTCTTACTTCCTCTGCCTCCGTATTGATCTGGACCTTTCGATTTACCTTTCTTGGCGCTGAAACTGGTGATGCCGTACAAGGATAAATGGTCGCACATTCCGGCGAGCAATAAGATCCCGTGGAATCCAGACGTGCCTTGTTTCCAATCGTTAAACGGACCAAATCCTAATCGCATTAAATCTTTACGCATGGCATTCATCGCGTTGACTTCTTTCTTAATGTAAGATTCCGGTATTGAAGTCACTTTAGCGTTTGGAATGTTCTTTTTACACGCTCGTAAAAGCTGCGCTTGTCGCCCGGGATGCCACAAGATTAAACTCATCCCTTTTGCTTTGCCTCCTTTTTCGGGCATTTTACCTTTTCCACCTTGACTTTTCGGACAGCACGCGTGCCGACTACGTAAATGATTCACCATTCGAAACGTCGTTCTCGTGCCGACGTTGGCTGCGAGTTGCGCGGTTAAAGTCATCACGTTGAAGCGCATGACGACGTCGTGTTTATCGATAGCCTCTCCGTACTCCTTCGATTTCAACAACGTCCCGGCGTTGCCGACGACGGCGCACGAGTTATACTTCTTCTTCCCCGAGTTTGGCAACGCGTGAATGAGAGACGTGGACGGTAACTCTGCCGCTCCTCTCATGGCGTCTGCGCCACATTTTGAGATGTCTTTGATGCACATTTTCACCGCTCTCAATCCAGGCGACAATTCGTTATCGGGAATGGCGTCGACTCGCGTGGCTTTATTCTCGTTTTCGTTTTTGATTTTACCCCAAATTCGTTCGCACCCGAAGTACCCTTGGGAGTATTTACCGGAGATTGGAGTGGTACCGGTACCACCTCGAGTCCTCCCACCTCGCGGCGCTCGAAGCGCGAGCGTGTTTCTTCTTTGTACGTTTTCTATGGATACATCAGTTTCTTCGTCTTGAACGAAAGACCACGTCGTCGCGTTGTTGTTCAATTTAAGCATCGTTCGCAGTATGCTCTCGTTTTCGTCGTCGTCGTTTTCGTCGTCACCGTCACTCTCTTCTACTATTCCTATATCTTCATCGACAGAAGACATTAACATCCTCCTTCTCCCCCCCCATTCACTTCTGAGCCTCTCGCTATTCTTCGCTAAATTCTTCCTGTGCTTCTCCGCTTCGCTCCTCGCCTTCCATCCAAATCCAGACGTTTGTCCTCCGCACCACCTCGCGTTGTGACTGACTTTCATCTCAAACGTCGCATCTGTTATCGAGCCGTCTTTCTCTTCCTCTTCGCCTTCTTCAATCTTCCCGTCGTCATCCTCTCCGTCCTCTTTTCTCTTCTTCTCTACCACGTATGGGCCTTCCTCCCCCTCCTCCTCGGCATCTTCGTGCTCGGCTAAAGATTCCTCCACTTCTTCCTCCGTCATCGGCGCCACGTCGTCGGTTTCGAACACGTTCGAATCTCTCGAACCGTGAATCTTAATCTTTGAGATCGATTTCGTCGGCGCGGACTGTCCAGTTTGGTCGTAGAATATTTGCGATTTCATCTTTTGGAAGATGTCGGAAAGAAACAAACTCGGCGTCGTCCGAGTCGTCGTCGTTGAAGAAGAAGAAGAAGAAGAAGAAGAGTACGCGTTCGTTTTTGTCGGTGTTCGTAGTAGTATCACGAGCAGCGAGAGGAAAAGGAGTGGTCGCAGTCGTCGCGATGGTACCACTGATGCCCGCATCATCGTCCTCTTCTTTTCCTCGAGCGGCGAAGCACCACATCAAAGTGAGGGAGAGAAAAGAGATGTTTTCTTGGGGAGAGATTTCATCTCATTAATTTCCTCATTAGTAGTGTAGTACACACACAGCTTATTTGCGAATACGAGAACAGAGAGAGATTGAGAAAGAAAGAAAAAGAGATACAGATGGAGGAGACGAGTGTTGTTGTTGGTGGTCGTAACGGCACGCGCTTACGTTCCGGACGCGTTTTAAATAATAGCGATGAAAAGAATGTTTCATCTGGCGGCTTCAGTTCTGCGGCGGAGGCGAAAGCGGCGCTTTTATCATCCGGAGGAGGAGGACAAGGAGCGTCTAAAAAGAGTACTTTCACCGAGGAAAACGAACGGCTTTTACTGAGAGGAATCCAAGCCGTGTTCGAGCGATGGACGGCGTTAACCATGGCCGTCGTCAACGAGTGGGGAGGGTTCCAGAGCAAAGAGAAAGCGCAAAGTTTACGAGAGGAAACGTTGGAGTTTTTGTTGAAAGATTCCAACAAGAAAGATGATTCAATCGAAGATTTTTTATACGATTGCATCGCGGAGGATTTCAACGTGCAGTTGGAAGACGAGTCGCACGAGGAAGTCGGGAAGGTTCTGCGAGCGATGTTTGAGGAGTGCGGGAGAGGAGAGTCGAGTTTAGTGGAGAAGATTGAAATGCAAAAGTTACCGAAGGAAGCGATGGAATTGAGAGACGCGATTAGGGAGGCGGATATGAGGAACGAAGGATTTAAGATGGCGGGAGTGGACGAGGAGATGGATGATGGGGACGAGAGCGAGAGTTCGAGCGGTGAGGAGATGGACGACGAAGGAGAAGGAGACGCGGTGGAGTTAGCGGCTGGCTTGAAAGGGATGGGGAAGAAGAAAAATGAGCCCGACGCCGACGGGTGGACCACGGTGTGAGTTGGAAAAACGAGAAGAAGTAACTTTAAAAGAAGAAAACGTTTGTAGCGCGTAGATTTTGTAGCACATAGCTTTGTGTAGTAGATGTATCCTAGTATATAATTAATTATTATTGCCTATTCTTTCGTGGATTTAAAGCGGCTCTTCGACGACGGAGATGATTTCCTCCTCTTCTTCCTCGATGGTGACGATTTCCGCGCCTTGCTTCTCGTATTCGGCGCCCAAGATCTTTTTGAGCGTACCTTGGTACTCGTCGCTTTCGATTTTTCTCTTCTTTTCTTCCACCCACGCTTCCCACTTCTCCTTCGTTTCTTGCTTCGCTTTGTCCAACATCGTCGCTTGTTGGTTTTTGATTTTCTCGTCCTCTTCTTCGAACTTCTTCGAGTATTTTTTCAAGTTTTTCTTGATGTCCGCCTCTTGTGCTTTGGAGAGTAAACTCTTCCCTCTCGGACGCCACAAGAATTGGAAGAATCGTTCTCGCGTCTGCTTGTATAACAAACGTCCGTTGAACGTCCAAATGTGGTACCCGTTTTCCATTTGGTGCACACCAGTCACGGCAGTAGTGACAAATCTTCCAGTCGGATCCCACTCGACATCGGTCGCCATGAAGTGTTCGCACGTCGCCATCGTTTCCATCTCGTCGACGTTGAAGAACTCAAACTGACCGTTCATAGTTTTCAAACCGGCGAACACAATCATCGACCCATTCGGGGACCAGAACAAGTGGTTCGCCGTTTTCGATTTCAAAGTTTTCAACAAGTGCACTTTCTTCGCACCACCTTCGGCTTCAATCATAGAGTAGAAACTGACATCCGGTCTCGCGCCGTCGCCGTGGATTATGGCAAAGCGATGACCTTTGGGTTCCCACGCGAAAGCGACAATCTTTTCCGCTTTGTCCGGCAAAGCGAGGACTTCCATCGGACACATAGGTTCACGCAAACGAAACAATTCAAAACCACTGTACGTGCTCTTTTTCGATTTCGTGTGATGATCGACTTTCACCGCGAAATAGTCGCCTTGCGATTGCCAATACATCTTCACGTCGCTGACGTTGAACAAGTTCTTCGACCTGACTTCGTTTCGCGAGGGTAACTGCATCAACGAAATTCTCGCCGGCACGTTCCCACTGTTTTGTTCCGGCTGAAACGTCGCTAAAATTGGCTCTCCAGGGGACCAACAAAACTCGGAGACGCCCGGGAGCTTCACCGACTTCTTGTCCAAGAGCGTCATCTCCGGCGCTTGATACACCTGAACGGCATCTTTCGCCAAGCGAGCAAAAAACGCAGGCATCTCTTTCTCATTCTCTTCTGTTTTGATATCATTCTTTGAGCTACTAGAAGTATAAACGTCTTCCGATTCTAAGCCGTTCCATTTGAAAATCGGCCACACGAATCCTCTTTGGTTAGCGCTCGCCAAGAAATCCTTTTGCGCGCCAGAGAACTGTCTCAACTTTTGTCCAGTGGCAATGTCGAAGAAGTTCACCACTACCGATGCTGGGTTCCCACGAGACGGCTCGTGCGCCGATCCAGAACACAAGTACCTCTCGCACGGAGAAAATTCGATGAACTGCACACCCGAGTGCGAAAACTTCGCCAACCTCCCGAAACTTGACCCTCCCCACAAAGCCACGCCTTGTCTGTGCACCGTAGCTAAATACGTCCCTCTCGGGGACCACTGCACGTAACTCTCCGTCCAAAATGATCTCTTATATTCCTCTACTGCTGTGCTTTTCTGCGCGTCGTTCCAGAAAATTTCCGTCTCGTCCCCGAATCGGCAGACAAACTGATCTCTCCCTCTCTCGTCCATCATCCACGCTTGCGTGTTTTCTCGCTGCGTGTACGGTTTCGGTTCAGGCGCGACGTACTCGTCCGGAATCTTCGCGTACTTTTCGAAATCGTCAAACTTGCTCACTTTAAACACGTGCGCTTTATCCAATTTGTACCCGTCGGTTTGCTCTACCGCCGCGTCCGCTTCCGCCCTCGAAGAAAACTCGATAAAGGCGTACCCGCACGACATCTTCGTCGCCGGGTCCATCGGCATGTGCAAACCGCCGTCCCTGATTTGTCCGATTTGCCCGAAAATTTTCGTCAAAACGTTCGTGAGTTTTACGAATTTTGCTTCCGGCACTTCCGGGAGATTATCGACGATGATGGCGGTGCTCATCATGGAGCTCTCGTCTTTGGACCCATCTTTATTTGCGCCGTCTTTTTGCGTTAAATCCTCGTCGTCGGACGGAATGCCGTAATTATCTTCCGAAGGTGGCAAATCTATGGAATCTATGTCTATTTTGTCCCACTCGACGTACCCATTCTGTGTTGTTATTCGTAGCATTCAAAAGAGAGAGAGAAAAGAAAAGAGAATTATAAGTCTTCGTTCGCAGCAAAAGCGTTTTGACAAAACAACACCGCATATCCTCCTCATCATCTGAATGAAATTTAGACCCCGGGAGCCCCCTCTTGAAAGAAAAAATTTGTGGTTTTCAAAACGCAACAAAGCCCGTCGTCGATGATACAAAAGAATACAAAAGAACGAGAGGAGATCAATGCTACTGTTAAAGGGAAAATGAAGAAGGTAATACACGTACCGGTCCGCGAGGGAAAGATAACGGGATCTCCAGTTGTACCATCTCTGCGTGTATAAATTTTTATGAAGAGAGTTGCTTCGATCAAGGAAAAAAAGTCCAAAAAGAAAAAGTTGGGGTTTTCACAGTCGACTTTGTTTTTGGGAGAAAAAAGAGCAAAATAAAAAATTTCTTCTTTATTGTCTTCTTCTTTGTCTTCTTCTTCTAATAGTACGGAATAAGCACACAGCCTTAATTATTAAATCTCTACACTCGAATGACAAAATTCTCCTCGACTCTTCTCTCTAACGTTTGAACGACGTAGGATTCGAACGCGTCTCGACTGTCTCCGATTTCTTCCATGGGCAAGTGCGCGGAGTTTTCGAGCGCTCGGAAAGACGTTTGGAAAGCCGAAAAGGCGGGAGAAGGACTACTTCTACCGCTCGTCGCCGCCTCGATGCTAGAACTATTATTATTACTATCGGTATTCGACGACCGCTGTTGTTGTTGTTGTTGTTGTTGTTGCTGCTTTCTGGACAACGAGATCATTTCCAGGGTGTCGTGTAAGTCTCTGGCTTTGTTGATGGGCGTCGTTTCATCTTTTTCACCGCAGCAAACGTCCACAAAGTTTACGTCCAAAGACGCTTCGCATTCGAGCACGAGCGACGCGTCGTCGCCAAAACCACCGCCGCCGTTTATCGAGGCGCGAAATTGTTGCAGCAAAGCCTTGTCCCAGTTTTCTGCGGCTAACGGACGGGTATACGCTTCTCTCGCTTGGGTCGATAACGCGGCATAGGAGCCTTCGCCAGTTTGCACTTGATTCGCGTTTCTCCGCGTAAACGAACGCACTAAATTCAAACCATAATCGTCATTATTAATCAACGTTCGAAACCAAAACAGTTTCGCCAGGCGTTCTGGAGACATGCTGTTACTTTGTTTCGACCAAGGCGATATGGTCTCTTTCGTCGACGAATTAGTAGTACTCGAGGAGTTCAAAGACGGCGGTTTCGGAACAAACACCGCTGGCGAGATGAACATCATTCCCGCCACGTTCAACCGACTTTCCTTCCCCTTTAACTCGTTCATTTTTAACGCCATCTCCATCGCCACGTTCGTGCCCGCAGAGTGGCCGACTAAAATAACATTCTCCACCTCCAACTTCTCCAAAAACTGTACCATTAATTTCGCCTGCCCTCGCTTGGAATACGCGAATTCGCCCGTTTTCATCGGCCTCGAAGTTAACCCGTACGGTGGTCTGTCGATTGATATGCTGCGTACGCCTACCCTAGCCGCCACCAGCGGTAATAATCTCCTAAACGAAAACGTAGACCCATTCGCGCCGTGTAAAAACACAATCGCGCTTTGCGGTTTCAGTAAAGTATTCCTCGGGAAGCTCCCTATTGGTGGCAAATGCTCTTTATAATGCACTTTCACTTCCTCCATCCTCCTTTTCTCTGCGTCTGATTCGTTCTCTAAATACACCTCCAAAAACTTTGAATCTTGGTCCGCTAACTTCTCCACCGGTATGGTATCTCTCAATTCCTCCGGTTTCCCACTCAGTATCGGTTCTCGAATCAACTCGTTGAAATCTTTTCGTATCTTTGTTTCGATGGAAGAGGACAAGATGGAAAAGAAATCGAACAATTCTTCTTCT
>Ga0209335_10004392_pt1 | contig 13460 bp, 15 predicted proteins | sample COG_09_FD_184753 | JGI IMG/M metagenome (GOLD analysis project Ga0209335, IMG submission 184753) | Pelagic Microbial community sample from North Sea - COGITO 998_met_09 (SPAdes) (version 2) | ecosystem: Environmental > Aquatic > Marine > Neritic zone/Coastal water | place: Helgoland, sampling...
TAAACCATCATGATCTATGGTTTGGCTAATAAATGTTTGAGAGTACCCTGAGCTAAATAAGGCTGTTGTCACCAGAATGGAAATAAGTATTTTTTTCACATTTAATTTTTATTACTAACCGAACTAAATCCGGATTACCCTACTTTTTTATTGTGCATAACGTGCCCCAGCCATGAGTAGTAGGCCTCTCGTGGCAGACTCTTCGGAACTTGGGTTTGGGTTATTATATTTCATTCGATTCAAATTTACACAACTTGGCCTATTACTCATTTGGGTGATGTTAGCAAATCATTTCTATTTTTCCGTTATTGTATACAAGATTACTGGATCATACAAAGAAGAGATAAAAATTCTTGTTCGTGCATTTATATGTGCCTAGCCCTCATTTTCATCTTGATATGTATAAAGCAAATACCTAATTCCCGTTTCTTAACTAATACTACATCCTCCAATCTTCGCTCGTCGTTCTAATCTTGTTTCAGCATGTCCTTGGATTATCCAGAAATACTACAAAAAGACTCTTATGTTAATGAATCTCTTATTTAGTTCCCCTACAACGGCCAATTCTCGAACTTGAGATAATTCTAGCCATTTATCCATTCCGTAACACCATACTTTTGTTGTCCGTGAAATTGGCTGATTTCTTAACTCTTCTTTTGAGTAAGGACCATATTTTTCTTTTCCGTCTGTGTAAAAATATTTGCTCATTTCTAGTTGTATTGGTCAGGAAAAATCACTGAATTAGTAACGAGAAAATAAAGTTGTTCAAGAGCTTTGAATTCAGCATTATCAATTCCCATCGTGTCAGAAGCGGCTCTTTTGAAATTACATCGCATTACAGAGTCTTTGGTTCTCAAACTATTTCCCTCCCAAGGGTAAATGGCATTTGGGTTTCCGCCCTTGGCTGCTGTAGTCCATTCGTCTTCTGTAGGCAATCGAATGAGTACTTTTTGATACTTCCGCCTAGAGGAGGTATTGTAAAGCTCTGTTAGCCATTGGCAGTAGGCTCTGGCGCTTTCTTGATTGATGTTTACTACTGGGTAGTCAGCAAATGCTGGATGATCGTGGTAGTACTTCACATAAGGCTCATTGTATGCAGCTTTACTTCGCCATCTTTCGGCTTGGATTCTGTGTAGCGCGCTATCTTCAGCATTCTGCTTTTTAATAAACTCCATGTATTGCGCATTGCTTACTTCGGCTTTGCACATTCTTATTTTTTTGGAAATTGAAACGCTCTCCTTGTAAACAGACTTTAAATTTTGCTCTTTGTACTTGTTTCCTGCTTCTGCATCAAGGCTTGCAAAACCAAAAAACATGAGAACAACATGGGCTTTTATTGAAGACTTCATTATTTAAAAACTTCTCTAAAGGCGAAAGTATTGTCTAATCTAACTCCTTTTTCAGTCATTTTGAGTGTTCCGAGTTCATTATATGCATCGTGCTCAAAGAACAAGAGGTAGTCTTTTTCAACTGCTTCATTTAAGAATTGTGCTTTTTCACTAAGAGTTAGGAGTGGACGTGTATCATAGCCCATCACCCAAGCCAAAGGAATATGACCAGAAGAGGGAAGAAGATCGGCGCAAAACACAATGGTCTTTCCTTGGTATTCAATCATTGGAAGCATTTGAGCATCAGTGTGGCCATTCATAACCAGAGCCTTAAATCCAGGGAGCAGTTCAGCCGTCACCTTGGTATTATCATCCACATGAATAAAACCAAGCTGGCCACTTTCTTCCAGAGGTAAGATGTTCTCCTTTAGAAAAGAAGCTTTTTCGCGGTCGTTTGGTTCTGTAGCCCAATGCCAGTGTTTCTTATTGCTCCAGTAGTTTGCATCTGGAAAGGCAGGTTCATGTCCGGTACGGTCTTTATTCCACTGAATAGCTCCACCACAGTGATCAAAATGCAAATGAGTGAGAAACACATCAGTAATGTCTTTTCTGTGGAAACCATAACTCGCCAAAGAGGTATCCAATGAATGATCACCGTGAAGGAAATAATGCCCAAAGAACTTGTCGCTTTGCTTGTCACCAATTCCTGTATCGATAAGCACCAAGCGGTTTTCATACTCAATAAGCATACAGCGCATTGCCCAAGTGCACATATTGTTTTCGTCGGCTGGGTTTACCTTAGACCAAATGGATTTTGGCACCACGCCAAACATGGCCCCACCATCAAGTTTGAAATTGCCAGTGTGTATAGGATAGATTTTCATTTTCAGGCTTTTCTCAAAACTAAAGAATAGCGATTACTTTTGCAGTATGAAATTGCTCATCATCAACGGACCTAATCTGAACTTGCTCGGATCGAGGGAAAAAGACATCTATGGAAATCAATCCTTTGATGATTACCTCAAAGAACTTCAGTCGGTTTATCAAGAAACAGAGATTGAAGTTTATCAGTCGAATGTAGAAGGGGAATTGATCAATGCGCTTCATGACACAGAATCAAAGTACGACGGAGTGATACTGAATGGTGGAGCTTATACTCACACTTCAATTGCTATTGCTGATGCCATTGCCGCTATTTCTACTCCAGTAATTGAGGTTCATATATCCAATGTTTACGCTCGTGAAGATTTTCGCCAAATCTCTCATTTTGCTGCACATTGCCAAGGGGTGATTAGCGGATTTGGCTTGCGTTCTTACGATTTAGCTATCCAACATTTTTTAGGCTCTTAAGCCTCTGAACTAAGGTGCTTCCATAAACCCGGCATCACTACTTCGAGCAAATGATTGTCGGGATCACGAAAATAGAAGGACTCTTGACCATCACCCCAATCTTCGGTGTGTTCAATTTTAATTCCCTGATCTTTTACAAGTTGTTTCCATTCGGCATAAGCCTCTTTATCACACTCAAAAGCTAGGTGCATATATCCTTCTCCGTAGTGGGCTGGAAGCGATGCTAGTTTCTTAGTGTCTTCTGATACAAAACACAAAAGCACGTCATCTCCAACTTCAAAAAACACATGTCGACCATCTTGGTGACGAAAGCATTTGAGTCCTAATTTTCCTTCATAAAAATCGCGGCAGCGATCGATGTTTGTGACGTACAAACAAGTTTCCTTAATCTTTCTGAATCTTGGCATAGTTCAACTAAGTTCAGCAATTTCAAGATAATTGCCAAGGACTAAATGAATCTTCTTTCTTTGTCTAAAATCTATTTGTTATGATCTACGAATACAAAGGAATTAAACCCCTCATTCACCCAAGTGCCTTTGTGCATCCTCAGGCATGTGTAGTGGGAGAGGTGAGTATAGGAAAGGACGTTTACATTGGTCCTTTTGCCACCATTCGTGGAGATTATGGCTCTATTGAAATTCGAGATGGTAGCAATGTTCAAGAGAATTGTACGGTACATATGTTCCCAGGAGTTCATGTCTTGCTGGAAGAAGAATCGCATATAGGACACGGTGCGGTGATACACGGTGCGCATATTGGTAAAAACGTATTGGTTGGCATGAACGCCGTGGTGATGGATGAAACACATATCGGCGATAATTCAATTGTTGGAGCTCTCACGCTTATTTCAGCAGGAAAGAAGATCCCTGCGAGAAGTATGGTGGTGGGTAATCCTGGTAAAATCGTTAAACAACTCGATGATGAGATGATCGATTGGAAACGAAAAGGTACTCAGCTATACCAGCAACTTCCAAAAGAACTTCAGGAAACCATGAAAGTAGTAGAGCCCATTGCTAAATTCCGACATTTTAATCCTGCAGAGGATAACGACTACAGCATCTGGAAAAAAACCGAAAAGAAAAAGTAATTAGTCGATAAGCAAGTTCCAACCGAACTTGTCTTCTACGCGTCCGCGTTTGATATCGTCAAGCCCTTTTTTGATTCTATTGGCAATTGGCGCATCTTCAATATGAGATAATTTGTAATCGATACCATCATGTGCAATGGTTTCGATATGAGAGATGGTAGCGGCAGTTCCAACACCAAATGCTTCGCTCAGCGCGCCATTTTCTGCTGCTTTTACCAATTCGTCAACGCGCACCGGACGTTCTTCCACATCAATGTCGAATGAACGAGCCAAACTGAGAATGCTGTCCCTTGTGATTCCAGGTAAAATAGATCCCGAAAGAGCAGGAGTGATGAGCTTACCTCCAATAACGAACATGATGTTCATGGTTCCAGCTTCTTCAATTAATTCATGGTTTTGGGCATCTGTCCAAATCAATTGATCGTAACCCTCTGCCTTAGCCAATTGTGCTGGCTTCAATGATGCTGCGTAGTTTCCAGCTGCTTTTGCAGCTCCAGTACCCCCTCTAGAAGCCCGTACATATCCCTTTTCGATTTTAACGCGAACAGGTTTAGAGTAATACTTTCCAGAAGGGGAGGTAATAATCATGAAACGATAAGAGTCGGAAGCTTTTACACCTAAGAAAGGCTCAGTTCCGAACATAAATGGGCGAATGTAAAGTGATGCGTCATCACCATTTGGCACCCAATCCTTGTCGAGTTTAAGAAGTTCTTTTAATCCTGAAAAATAGATGTCTTCAGGAAGCTCAGCCATACAAAGACGATTTGCAGAGCTGTTGAGTCTTTTGAGGTTCATCCCAGGACGAAAAACCAGGATTTCTCCATTTTGACCGCGATGTGCTTTAAGTCCTTCAAAAATAGACTGGCCATAATGGATAAAAGAAGTTGCTGGGTTTAATGAGATGTTTCGAAAAGGAACAATTGAAGGGTCTTTCCACTCACCTTGCTCATAGTCAACTACGAACATGTGGTCTGAGAACTGCTTTCCAAAATTTAATTGATCACGATCTAAAGAGGCAAGTTTTGACTCTTTAACTTTCTCGACATAAATCTTCAGTTCTTCTATCATTTTCTCTTGACGCGAATATAACACAAATCAGATGTGAGTCTGAAAGCGAGATTTACGCAGCTTTATGAATTCTTTAAATTGGCTCAATTGAAGCACTAGGCACCCATCCTTCGTTTCCATCTTCGAGGCGGATATTGTACCAAGTATTTTCTTCTCCTAATATAATCACTTTTGTTCCTTCATGCAAGACGAATAGCTCACCGGAGTTTTGGGCTGGCGCACTTTGAACCGTAATGCTCGGGGAGAAGATGATCCCACTTTCTTTTTTAAAGCGGTAATTATAAGCACTTTCGGCGCTAATCATACTAAGTAAAAACAGACTCACGCAAAAGATTGAACCGTAGAAGAAAACTTTTCTCGTTCCGGCATCTTTGGCTCTAATGAAAAGGAAAAAGGATAAGCTGCTAAGCAAAAGGAACAAAATAGCGAGCCAAGCCCATGAATCCATAGTATAGGAGCTTCTGAAGTTTTTCCAGAATTGAGAGCCTATGAAAACGGGGAGTTTTTCTATCTTATCTACACTGGCTTCCTGAGCAATTGCTAAATTGAATTGAGCGTCTTTATCACTCGGATTAAGTTTGATTGCGCGCTCATAAAACAAGATTGCCGAAGGAATCTCGCCTTGTTTATAGAAGCTATTAGCCATGTTGTAATACAAGCTAAAGGATTCGTAACCAGATTGATAAACCTCGGTGTAAATGCTCAGGGTAGAATCGTAAGCTGCTTCTGCATAAGCTCCATTGGCTTGTTCAATTTTGGCCAAATAATGATCGTCCTGTGCAAAACACAAACTAAACATCAAGCTGGCTAAAAGACTAACAAGGAGCTTCATGATAGCGTATTTTCAAGTTGATTAATCAATGATTTACTCTGATCGAATAGTGCTTGTTTATCTCCAGCAGCGCTTGGAGAAAAGCGAGCCATGTCGCAGCTATTCAACAGTTCCTCCAATTCTTTTATCAGTGATGCGCTCACTTGTTTGTTAGCCAATTCTTCTTTAATGTTATCTCGGTTCAGATCTACAGTGTCGATGTTTAACTTATTAGATAAGTAGCCATAGAGGGCAATTGAAATGGCTTCATAGACTTCGTCACTATTTTCTTTGAGCGCCTTGCTGGCAGCGGCTAAATGTTTGTTTGCCATGCTAGCTGCTTTACGCCTTCGGATAAGGGCAATATCATTTTGACCTTTCATGAGCTGACGAAGCACAAAGTGCGCAATAAGCATCAGAAGACTGGGGAGTAGGAGTAGGGCCCAAAAGAATGCACTTCTGTAAAAGTGCTCATCGAGATTACTCAGGGCTTGCTTTTCTGTTTTAATGTAACGGATATCGCTACCCACAAACTTGATATCTTCTTTCTTGGAGGCTCTAAAAGTGTTATTCTCTTCTTCTCCTTCCACCTTATCAACGGTGATGTCGTAGCTCTTTGAAGCAACAGAAACATATTTCCCCTGTTTGGGATCAAAATAGCTAAAGCCTTCACTTTCAATCTTAAATTTCCCTGAATGGCGAGGAATCACTAGGTATTCAAAGCTCTTACGGCCTTTGATTCCACTTGGACTCACAACACTTGAAGTATTCAACTTCGGGTCATAAACTTCGAAATCTGCTGGAAACTTAAACGCTGGCTCAGGCAACAAATTAATGTCTCCTCTTCCTTTAATTAAGACTTTCAGATTCATTGCATCATTTGCAGCCAAAGAGTCTTTATCGAGTTCTGTATTGAAACTGTAGGAGCCGACCGCACCTTTAAAATTGGCAGGTTTTCCTTTATTAGGAAGTGGCCGAACTTGAAGTTTAAGCTTAGGACTCTGGCATAGGTGCTCAACATCCTGATAACTTCCAAAGAATTGATCGAATACGCTTCGAGGTCTTCGATTGCTCACTACCCTCACAATGGTTTTTAGCTGTAAGGCATCTACAACCAACTCACCTGAACGTTGAGGGAAAAGCACCACCTGTTGAATGGCAGCAACATTATAGCGAACACCATTCACTATCTCTTGAGGCATATTGTTGTTCTTCATGTTCACATCGTAAGAGGAGAATCCTTTAAATGCAGGAAGTTTCTCAGCCTCAATATTGATTACATCGATGCGATAATAGAGTTTGTAAGTGGCGATAACCTGTTCTCCTTCATAGGGTTTTAACTTGCTCACTTGAACGCGTAGGAAAACGTTTTTGTCCATGCCATTGCTCGCTTTCGGAGCGGCTGACTGTGCAGCGGTTGATTGGTTTTGTCCTACCGAACTGGATTGGGATTGCGCTTTGGAGACCTTAATTTTAATGGGCTGACTGCTAAAGCTTTTTCCTTTGAAAGTAACGGAGGCTGGTTTTATCTCAAAATTACCTTCGGCTTTGGGCGACAAAACATAGGAAAAGCTCAAATTATTGCTCACTACGCCATTCACCCATTTCATGCTACTTGATTGGTTCGGACCTGCATAAACACGAAAGGCACTTAGGTCGGGAGCTTTAAAACCTTGGCCTTTTTCATCGAAGACAAATTGAAGTTTGAACTGTTCACCAACTTTTAAGGAGCTCTTGCTCACTTTGGCAACAAAAGTCTGTGCTTGGCTATAAGAACAGCCTATGATCAAAAGCATTGATATGTAAGCAACTAACCTCACCAATCCTTTTCAATTTTGAGGCCTTTTGCCTTGATTTTCTGCTTGCGCAACTTGTCTTGGGTCTCTTGTTCTTGATTCTTTAAGGCTTCCAAGATGCGTGCTGCGTCTTCCTTAGAAATCTGATTTTCTTTTTCTTCTCCTGCTTGGGGCTGGGGTTTTTTCTCCTGCTCTTTATTGTCGCCCTCTTTAGACTCTTGCTCTTTACTTTGATTCTCTTGATCTTCTTTCTTTTCCTGATCTTTTTGCTGATCTCCTTCTTGATCCTTATCCTGCTTTTTATCTTGATTCTGCTGCTCTTCTTGATCTTTTTTGTCCTCTTGATCTTTATTCTGATCCTTGTTCTGATCCTGTTGCTGCTGTTGTTGCTCTTGTTCTTTCAGCTTTTTCATAGCGAAAGCCAAATTGTAACGAGCATCATTGTCTTGTGGGTTTAAACGAAGGGCCTGCTTGTAGGACTCTATGCTTTCTTTGAGTTTACCTGATTGCAGTTGCGAATTTCCTAAATTGTGGTATGCCTTGCTTTTGAGCTCAGGATTCACTGCCAAGTCGACACTTTCCTGAAACTTCTCAGCAGCTTCCTCATAACGCTCTTCTCTAAAATAAGAGTCGCCCAAGTTGAAACTACCTTCAATGGTATTCGGACTTTTATCTAAACTCGATTCAAGTTTTTTGCTCGCATCAGTATACTTCCCTTTCTGATAGAGTTCAAAGGCATCACTCATATCTTTCTTACTCGATTGAGCGAAGAGAAGCAAGGGCAAGAAACTGCCTAATATGAAACCAATTCTAATCATGATTTTTCGCCAAATAAGTTCAAGCTTTTAAGGATGCGATTACTGCGGTTTAAGGTTAAAAATTCTAAAAGTAAAATCGCAAATGCAAGTAAAACGAAATAGTAGAAACGGTCTTCATAGTCGGTGAACATTTTTGTCCCAAATTCAACCTTTTCCATTTTAGCAATCTCATCAAAGATGAAGTCCAAACCTGTATTTGAATTGCTGGCGCGGATAAAAATCCCTTGTCCTGCACTAGCCACTTTTAGAAGATTCTCCTCATTTAATTTGGTCACTACGCTGTTTCCTTCTTTGTCTTTACGATAGCCAACTTGCTTTTTGCCTCTATAGACAGGAATAGGAGCTCCCTTGGCAGAACCCATTCCGATGGTATGCACTGTAATGCCTTTTCCAGCAGCTTCTTTGGCCTTTTCAACTGCGTCATCTTCGTGGTTTTCACCATCAGTAATCACAATGATACTTTTAGAAGTCGGACTTTCAGGATCAAAAGATCGCATAGCCATATCGATAGCTTTTCCAATTGCAGTTCCTTGAATAGGAATGATATCCGTATTCACGGTATTTAGGAACATTTTGGCAGCAGCGTAATCCGTTGTAATAGGAAGCTGAGTGTAAGCTTCCCCGCCGAACACGACGATACCCACTCGATCGTTTTTGATTTCATCAAAGAGTCTGGAGATAGCGCGCTTAGCATTTTCAAGCCGGCTAGGTTTAATGTCTTCCGCCATCATTGAATTGGAAAGATCCAAACAGATAACCAAATCAACTCCCTGGCGTTTCACCTCTTCGAGTTTGCTTCCAATTTGAGGATTAGCTACGGCAATGATTAGGGAAATTAGCGCAAGGTTATAAAGCACAAATTTGTAGCCGTATTTGGAGGTTCTAATCTCTGGAGCCAATTGCTTCATAGCCTTAGCGCTCGCAAAGCGTTTAATCTGTTTCCTTCGCCAGCGTTGCACCAGGAGATAGATAAGCCATAATACTGGCAGAAATGCCAATAGCCAAAGTGCTTCTATGTTTGCAAAGCGATACATCAGATGGCCGACTTAAAATAAGTGTGAGACAATAGGAATTCTAAGCCAAGTAGCGCAAGTGCCAGGATTATCCACGGCGTAAACTCTTCCTTTTTCTTTCGGTATTCAGTAACCTCTATTTTCGATTTTTCCAGGCTATCGATTTCAGCATAAATACTTTCTAACTTGTCGTTATCAGTTGCCCTAAAATATTGTCCTCCAGTTAGATCCGCAATTTCTTGCAAGGTAGTTTCATCAATTTTGACTTCTACATTCTGGTAATGTGTTCCACCATAAGGATGCTGAAAGGGCATAGGAGCGGTGCCATAAGTTCCCATACCAATTGTATAAACCCTCACATCGAAAGCCTTGGCTATTTCTGCAGCAGTAATAGGTGGGATGCTACCTCGGTTGTTAATGCCATCAGTAAGTAAAATGACGACCTTGCTTTTAGCATCAGAATCTTTGAGTCGGGTTACAGCATTTGCTAAGCCTAAGCCGATAGCTGTTCCATCTTCAATCATTCCATTTTTGATTTGCATAAAGAGGTTCTTCAACACAGCATGGTCAGTAGTTAAAGGACATTGGGTGAAGCTTTCCCCGGAATAAATCACCAAGCCAACTCGATCATTGGGTCTGCCTGAAATAAAATCTTGAGCAACTACTTTGGCCGCTTCTAATCGATTTGGATCAAAGTCTTCTGCCAGCATTGAACCTGAAATATCCAAAGCCAAAACAATGTCGATGCCTTCTGTGCTCACATCTTGCCATGAACTGGAAGACTGAGGTCGAGCCATCGCTAAAACCAAGGCGGCTAGGGCAAGCATTCGCAATGCAAAGAGCCCATGACGCAGGTAAGTCTTTAAGCTTTGAGCTTCTGGAAGCATGCTAAGCGAACTCATTTTTAAACTGGCTTGCTGACTCTTTAAACGCAAGAGATAGATGATGACCAGTACTGGGATAAGCAATAGCAACCACAAGAGGTTTTGATATGCAAACTCTGTCTCAGCTAACATCTTCATCCAATTTTGTGCTGCTTTCGAGCTTTGTTTCTTCTACAAAAAGATAGGCGTATCTCAAACTCTGTTCGTTCTCTTCTGGCAGTGGCTTTTCTTTGGCGAACTTCACCAAATCTGAGAGGAATAGCAGCTTTTTCAAGTTGCTTTTCTGTTGCTCTTTTAGTTCGCTAAATCGCAAACTTTGCATGATTTCATCCGTAGTTTGCTCCAGAGCATGAATATCGAAACGCAGTTCAAGGTATTCTCTGATAATTTCAGATAACTCACTGTGATAAGCTTTCACTTTTGAAGCCTGCCAGAGTCTTTTCTCTTCAAGCAATTTGAGTTTTCGATTAGCAATGAGATGAGCCGGCTCTTTTGGTTTTTCCGGTTTAGGTGTGGGTTCTTGTTTGCGGCGCTTTTCGAAATAAAGAATTGTCAAGCTGATGATCAATATCAGTAGGGCGGCCAAAGAAATCCAGTGCCAATTATCTGTAGCCCAGTCAATTAATCCATAATCTACAGGAATTGGGTCTTTAATATCTCTAATGGCATTGCTCGTGTCTAAAGGAATGGTTCCAACAGTTAGAAGAAAGGGACTCGACTTCACTTCTTTTCCATTTACTAGGAAGTAGAAGGGAGGTATTACGTAATAGCCTGAATCAAAGGAGGTAATGATGAGGTCTTGAGAGTAAAGCTTCGTGCCGATGTCTTGGCTATCATAAGAAGTATCGATGCTAGTGCTAGAGAGCACTTCAACTCCTTGAGTTAAACTATCAGGAAGGGCTGGCCATATTACGGTGTCTTGTGCCTTAGTAGTAAGCATGATGCTCACTTGAACTTGTCCACCAATGAGAATCCGATTCGTGTCGATAAGACTTTCGGCCTCTTGTGCATTTACAAACAGGCTCGAGCAAAAAAGCATAATGATCCCTAGAACTCTCATCTTCTTCCTTCTCTCATTTTAAAAAGGTTCATCAATGGGCGAACATAAGGTCTGTCGGTATAAAGGGTGGTGTGATCTACTTGAGCTCGATTGAAGATGCTCTTCAATTGTAAATCTCTTTTGACTTGCTCTTTCCTAAACGATTCTCTAAAACTTTTGCTGGAAGTATCCATCATTCGAATCTCACCAGTTTCGGCATCTTCAAAAGGAATGATTCCCAAATCAATCAATTCGTTTTCTCGTGGGTCTTTGGTGCGAAGTGCAACAATATCATGCTTTCTGGAGGCAATTTGCAAAGCGCGATCAAAGGATTTATCGATAAAATCAGAAAGGATAAAACAAGTGCTTTTCTTTTTAATCACCTTGGTGAAATACTGCAAAGCCAGTTCAATATCTGTTTTGTTGCTTTTCGCTTCGAAGCTTATCAACTCGCGGATAATTCTAAGAATATGGCTTTTCCCTTTTTTAGGCGGAATGAATTTCTCGATTGTATCGCTGAAGAAAATCACACCGATTTTATCATTATTTTGGATTGCACTAAAAGCCAATACAGCACTAATTTCAGTAATGATCTCGCGCTTTTGTTGTTCGGCGCTTCCAAAATCTTCTGAGCCGCTAATATCAACCAGCAACATTACCGTGAGCTCGCGCTCTTCATCAAAAACCTTTACAAATGGATGGTTAAAGCGAGCGGTTACGTTCCAGTCAATCTTTCGAATTTCATCTCCAGGAGTGTATTCCCTTACCTCACTAAACGCCATTCCTGAACCTTTAAAGGCAGAGTGGTACTCACCAGAAAAAATCTGATTTGAAAGACCGCGTGATTTGATTTCGATCTTTCGAACTTTCTTTAATAACTCAGTGCTGTCCATAGATAGTTCGCTATGGTACCTCTACTTTGTTTAAAATTTCAGAAATGATGTCTTCGCTGCTGATGTTTTCAGCTTCAGCTTCAAACGTCAAACCAATGCGGTGTCGCAGCACATCCATGGCCACGGCGCGGACATCTTCTGGGGTCACATAGCCTCGATGATTTAAGAATGCATGCGCTTTAGATGCTACACCCAATCCGATGCTGGCACGGGGAGAAGCCCCAAAATTGATGAGCTGTGAAAGATGCCCCATTCCATATTGACCGGGCTCACGTGTGGCAAAAACCAAGTCGACGATGTACCGCTCGATTTTTTCATCGAGGTAAATTTCCTTGACCAACTTCCGCGCTAAAATCACGTCGCTTGGTTGAACCACCGGCTGGGGTTTAGGTAAACCTTCAGGTGACAAGTTGGCCCGAACGATTTGCTGTTCTTCTGATTTAGTCGGGTATCCGATCACTACCTTCAGAAGAAATCGATCGACCTGCGCTTCGGGAAGAGGGTATGTCCCTTCTTGTTCAACCGGGTTTTGGGTGGCAAGGACGAGGAACGGCTCTGGCAGCGGGTAAGACTCGGGTCCGATGGTCACTTGTCGCTCCTGCATGGCCTCCAGGAGTGCGCTTTGCACTTTGGCTGGGGCTCGGTTGATCTCATCAGCGAGAACGAAATTGGCGAAAATCGGACCTTTCTTAACACTGAAAGATTCGGATTTTTGATTGTAGATCATGGTTCCCACCAAATCAGCTGGAAGTAAATCCGGTGTGAATTGGATGCGGCTGAACTGTCCTTCAATGGATTCGGATAGACTTTTGATGGCCAGTGTTTTGGCCAATCCAGGAACCCCCTCAAGTAAAACGTGCCCGTTTCCCAATAGGCCGATGAGCAAGCGGTCCACCATGCTGCTTTGTCCGACAATGACTTTGTTTAACTCCATGCGGAGTAAATCAATGAATTGACTTGCCTGTCCAATGCGCTCATTCAAAGCGCGGATGTCGGGAGCAGCATTCGACGGGGTAGAGGCGTCGGCGGAATCTGCCACCAGATCTCCTGCCATTGTTTCGCCCGAAATTTGATTTGATTCTTGTTCCATTTGGTTTGATCCTTGGGTCATTTGCCTTCGAGGTCCTGCGAATATACCTTTCGGGCTTGAGCCGCGTTCGGTCCACTTCATAAAATCATGTTAAAGCCATGAACAAAAAAAAACACGACTTCGACACTTTCATTCAATGCGTTCGAGAATTTCATGATTCATTCGGTATTCCGAATGCGTCATCGCTTCAAGGTCAACTGCCGGAAAACACGGTTCGATTGCGTCACAGGCTCATGGCAGAGGAAACCGAGGAGTACCTCGAGGCAGCCTTGGCGGGTGATTC
>Ga0209335_10004394_pt1 | contig 13458 bp, 27 predicted proteins | sample COG_09_FD_184753 | JGI IMG/M metagenome (GOLD analysis project Ga0209335, IMG submission 184753) | Pelagic Microbial community sample from North Sea - COGITO 998_met_09 (SPAdes) (version 2) | ecosystem: Environmental > Aquatic > Marine > Neritic zone/Coastal water | place: Helgoland, sampling...
AAGCTCATATGTCACCTCTCGGTATAGGATCGCCATCACTTTATGAGCGTTCTTCCAGAAGTCTTCGAGGTAGGTCTCAAGGTCTATCCACTCACCCGCTGTAAATGCGTCCCAATCGGGAATAAAGCCCAAACGCTTTCCGTCCATTTCAAGGACTTTCTCGAATCGTGCAGTCTCTTGGGTGAGTAGGTTGTCGATGTGCTCTCCTGCGGCTTCTAAGAGCTTCTGAGGCATCTTCCGCAGTTGTGCAACGGACTTACCGGAGCAAGCGGATACCCGTTCGAGGGGATTCTCTGAGGTCATCATCACCTGGAGTTCACCGAGTGAGAGGTCTGACCATCTATGAGGGAGCTTGAGTTCCATGTCTTATTAACTTGTTCTTGTTGATTTCCTTACCCGATAGCATACGACCCAAAGTTGGGGTTGGTTTGATTCCATGTGATCCCGTACCTCATCGCATCGATAGCGTGATTAAAAGAATCGACGGGTTCATTTAGTTGCTTGCCGTTCTTGTCTTCTTTCCACTTGTAGTTCCGTAGCTCTCTGATGAGGTTGACACTCCGAGAAGTGACCGCAAGCGGGCGAGAGTGTAGGAATGAGATTCCGCTTCTAATCGAGTCGCGTCCTTTCCTTGCTCCGTGAGTATTGAATCCGTGAGCATGTATCTCGTCGATGCTCTTGGGCTCTGCGGAGTCACAGATAACAACATCCGATCTATCGACTTGATTATCTCGGAGCATTTTCGCAATATCTGAATTAGTGAGTCTCGTCGCATAGCATATCTCATCGACGGCGAATCCGTACCCGTCGGTGTAGATTCTGACGACTGCTGTTGGGTCGTTCGTATATCCGAAGTCAAGCCCGATGTTGAGGAGTTTGTATTCATTTGGTATCTGGTCTATTTCTTTCCAATGGGTAAAGATGGTCGCTTGTGATGCCCCTCTTTCTCCGAGTCCGTAGACTCTCCAGAAGTTCTCATCCACATCTTTAAATCGTTCGATTTCCATGACCACACTTTGCGCAAGGAAGGGGTTGTCCTTGTACGTTGTTTGGAAGAAGTCCGCGTCTTCTCGTGGGATGACTTGTTCATATATCCAATGGAATTCGTCTGATGGGTTGAAGTCTATAATTGTTCGCTCGGTTGTTCTCAGCATCAGCTGCCGCCAGTCTTCAAGGCTTAGTTCGTTACACTCATTTACAAAAAGCACTTCGCGCTTCCGTCCTCTGACTTTTTGCGGTTGGTCTACCGATATAAACTCCACGAGGTTGCCCCATAGTTGATACGTGCCTTCGCTCTTGTTGTGAAGCTCTACGTTATACGCTCCTTCTTTGTTGAGTATCTCGAAGAAGTCTCTCATCGAGGTAGCACGAAGGGCGGGGAATGTCTTACGGCATATGGTGATGACCAGTCCGGTGTTCTTATGGCAAAGCTCAATAAGTGCCGTGAGGATGGAGTACGTCTTTCCTGAACGCGTCCCTCCTTGATGGACTTGGATACGTGCCTTTGATTTTCGAACGTGGTAATATGTCGCGGGAAGGTTACTCATCTAACCATGAGAGGGGCTTCTTCTCTTGTATCTCTATCTCTTGCCGTTCTATATATCCTCGCTTTTTGCCTTTGGTCTTCAAGAAGAAGATAGTCGCTGCGGGGTTGCCTTCCTTCACGAGCTTATAGAGGTGGGATTCTGCGAAGTCTAGGACGCTGTCTTGAATGGAGTCGACCGCTTTCTTGTAGTCCGTGTCAGCCTTCATCCAAGCGTAATGAGTCGAGCGGTCTATACCTGCCACCTTCGCAGCGGTTGAGACAATACCAAGCGACTTCTCTAGAGCTTCGAGCATCGCCTTTTTAAGTGTCGGATTTTGTTGGTTCATTTGTGTCAAATTAAGTTGCTTCTCTGGCTGGTTGCTGTGCGGCCTGTGTAAAGGCCAAAAATGGCCCACGGACGCAGCTGCTCAACTCTATATAAGTCAACTGCCGTTCGGGAAATGTATGCACTGCGAAATGGCTTTCGCCTAGTAGATACAGCGCAGTGTACCCGTGCGGCTGAAAGTGGTGGCTGCATACGTCCAGCACATGAAACCCGCTTTGTTTTAACAGACGGCTGTAATAGGCGTCTAGTGTGCCGGGGTCGGTCTCGGACACCCAGTCTGAATAGTTATGCATCAAAGTCTGCATCGAATTGAATTTTAAGTTGTGGGTATGTTTTAGATATGTCCTTGGTGTTGCCTTTGTAAAAGACCAGGACGTTTTGATGGCACTTACCGACTTTGCGGTTGTTCATGTAGCGGCGGACCCGCTGTGGCAATGTGCCCAGCGGCTCTACCAGAACCATCTCATTGTACAACACCATTCCAGCGTTCAGAAAAATGTCCTTCACGCTGTTGGGGAAATTGTAGTACGCCCCGCCGGGGCCACGCAAATCGCCTACCACAATAAAGGCAAAGCGGTTCGGCTTGAGGCATTTAATCGCCTCGGTGAAGGCTGTGCGTAATAGCTGCATGAAACTGGTGTAGTCCTTTTGGTTGCTGGCATCGTCAGGCAGATCGCTGTACACCTCAAGGTCAAAATATGGCGGGCAACTAAACAGCAGGTCTTGACTGGTCGCGGGTATGTGCTTGGCTACGTTGCGACCATCGTCGCAGATATACCGGCTGCGTCTGCCTTGTAAGCGATTGTTATTTAGGTCCGCTTGTTCTGGGCGCAGTTCTATCCCTGTAAATGTGTTGCCTAGCGCATCGCTCACATACCCAAACACACTATCCCCAGCAAAGCAATCAAACGTCTTGCACTCTGGCAGCGCAAACCAACGGTTCGCTATCTCGGCAAGAACTGGGTCAAGCAAGCTGACGCCGTTGTTTATGTTGGACATTAAGTCGCTTCGCGATAGCGTCCCCTCGCGGCTTTCACCGTGATCTTGTATACGCTCGTGCCACATAGCCTTCCGGTCTTTCCAATATCCCTGCCGGGTATCAAGTACGCTTAAAGGCGGCACTACAAAGGTATCGGTGAGTAGCTCATGCTGTGTGCTGGCTTTATCGGCTTTCTCTGGCTGCCACACATCTAAACCCCATTCGGCCAACTCTACTGCGTCCCATTCGTTAGCAAGTATATCGAAGTCGTTCTCTCCTGAGCTTACGTTGTCCTTGATAATAAACTGTCGGTCTTTGGTCTCTCCCCATGTTGCCATGTAAACGGGTGCTTCTTTCAGTCCTGCGGCTTTGCACGCTTTAAATCTCATATTCCCACCGATCACAACCATCTCCGGATTGACTACGATAGGACGGGCTTCTAGCATCTCTGGAAACTCCTCAATACTCTTCACGAGCTTTTGGAATTTCTCGTCTTTAATTATCCGAGGGTTCGTCGGATTCGCTCTCAGCGTCGAGAGTTTCATTAGCTTGGTTGAGGACGGCTTCAAGGAGGTATCTGAATTCTTCATTATGTACGGCCATTGTAAGTAAAAGAGTCGCGGGATCATCTCCGGCATGGAGACGGAGTACCTGCGAGTTGTCAGTTATTAGGATGAAATTCTTTGCGTGTAGTAATGCTTTACGTGCTGCTCTCATGTCTCGTAATGTGTTATCCGTCCTTCTACATCTCTAGCGACATTTTCTAGACGGTCTCTATCGTACCAAGTTAGATAATCTTCTCGCTTTACTAGGTGTTCTTCTCTGCCTCTTTTCATCATAAAGAACTCCTCCTTCTTCTCTTGCTTTAAGAACTCACGAATGTTGTCCGCTATCTCTTTCCGTTCTGCTTGGGTGTAGCTCATTGCTCTTTGGTTGTGATATAATCAGCCCACATTTTAGCACATACCGCACAGCGTTGTTTTTCGTTGGGGTAGTCTCTGTTTCCGACTACGCTCGTCATGCATCGATTCATGAATTGATACTGGTTCTCTTTTCCGTTGGGTTTACCTATTGGCATCGTTTACTAGTTTTTGAAGTTCCTCGAGCATCCTTCTATTACATGAAGAGCAGCTCGAAGGCTTTTGGTTTGTTCCGGTTGCTTTGGCGTATAGTTTCGCCAATTGTCCGTTCGTTCTGAATTGGTTTTCTGTTTTTAGAAATCTTTGGATCTCATCGATATCCTCGGCCGTTATTTCGGCCTCCCATTTACCAAGCTCGCACGATGCTACTTTGAGCCGTGTCTTTGTCGGCATATGGCATCCGCAGAGTTTGGAATCTGTGAAGGCTTCCGTTAGCAATGGCCCGCATGACTTCGTCGATTGTACGAAGTGTTCGCAGCTCTTGCAGATAGCGAGGCGATCATTCCTCTTTTGTCCGGTGACGAAGAACATCTTTCAGGATTTTTTTTGACTCGTGTATTGAGCGATATAGAACTGACTCTCCAATCCCAGTCCGTCGAGATAGGTCAGCCATGTTCCACCCTTGCAGATATAGTCCGAAGACTGTTCTATCGAACCAACTGAGGCGGTCGAGGATAAGCTGCATTTGTTCTCGTTGGATGGCTTTTGTCCAATCGCTTTCTGTTTCTTTTTCTTCGGGGATAGCATCTATAATCTGATATATCGTTTTGAATTGTCCTCTCGTAGCTTCGTTGTACATGGCTTTGATAAAATACCCTAGTGGGTTTTCATCTTCATCGCTTGGGAAGCGTTTGTCTATACATCGGAGATACGTGTGATGTACAAGGTCGCGCGGTTCAGCCGTCCATTTACGGGCGGTGAATAAGAGTTTTGAGTAGTTCCGTGTGAGGAACTCATCCCATGCCCCGCGACTCTTTAATTTCATCGACTTTTTCCTTGTAGTATTGATACATCTCTTCTAACTCATGGACGGAAAACTTCCGCATCTGGTTGCTTGCTATCAGGATGGCTTCTGCTGTTCCTTTTCCGTGGAACTCGTCGAGCTTCTTTGAAAATACGTATTGCTGCCCTCCGTTCATATTGCATTGCTTGCATTGGAATTGGCAGTTCGTCTCCATCCAACGGGTTGAAAGCTTTCCCCGTGTAATGAAGTGACCGCAGTCGACCTCTTTCCAATGGCGTAGACGATCACAAGTAAAACAGTTTCCCCATCCTTCGTCATTGCATCCACGTAAACGGATGAACTGCGAGAATACCGTGTCAAGTTTCTTCTTTGCTTTGCTTAAACTCATGAAACTTCGGTTTTTCTAAAGATGAGGATGTTTTGATGAATCTTCACAAGTTTTTTACTCTTCATGTTTCCGTTCGCCCTCATCGACGCGCTCGCAATTGGGTTTAATAATATAGCTTCATTGTAGAATTTCATCCCGCACCTTTCAAACGCCTTGATTGTATCGGGAACGAATCCAATGTAATTCCCTTTTTTATCTCTTACCTCTCCAACCACAAAACAAGCAAATCCGCCGGAGGTCAAGAGATTACAAGACTTTTCAATGATAGATTCATAGAATTCAAGAAATTCTTCATACGGCTTGTTCGATATGTCGCCTTCAAGATCGCTATATACTTCAAGGTCAGCGTAAGGAGGACAACTGAAGACCAAATCAAATTCTTTTTTGAATCCTTCTAGAACATCGTTTGAGTCGCCAACATACCAATTTGGCTGATTGTTGGCCTCTAAGATTTCAATGCCTTGTTCGCGGTTGCTTGCTATTTGTTCTTCTCTTATATCAATTCCGGTGTAATTGTATCCTAGTTTATTTGCTACAATACCGCGAACCGAACCACCCGCAAAGGGGTCAAGGATGCGCCCTCCCTTTGGGCAAAACCAATGATAAAGAACTTCACACAAGGCCGGATCAAAAATGGACGTATAGTTGTCTTTATTGTCGTATCCTTCCTTTTTTGATATGTCCCGGTACAAATCCGTTCCGCTATTTATGGATTTTGCAACGCGGCCAATTTCGCTTTTTATACCAAGTTTTTTCCATGTCTTTTTCCGTCTCTGCCAATTACCCGTCTTCGTGTCTAAAACGCTGAACGGCGGCTCAATGAATTGCTCTCGCAAAATTGGGTCGGTTACTATTACTTCACCAAAGAGATTGACTTGTTCACTCATCATTGGTCGCGTTTAATCCGGGGATATGTAGTGGGTCGCGCTTCCTTCTGAGGTCTGCCATCGATTGCGGTTCAAATGCCACGCGGTCGGAATCGCTGCCGCGTGTGATGTGGCTGTTGATTCTCTCCAGTATAGGGGCGCGTTCTTCTTCATGCTTGATAATACACTCTCGAAACTCCTGAATCTTCAAACGCTCGTAATACTTGCCATAATAGCCCGTTTTCATACGGTCGCAAATGAGACGGAATTCTTCGAGCTTCAATGTAGGGAAAATATCGAAGATAGTCTCTGCACAAAGCGCGTAATCTGTAAGCGTTTGGAGAGTCTTCTTTGCTTCTACGAAATCACAAACGCTTTTGACCATAGATATTACCGCCCCGCGTGTTGCTTCGGGTTGGATTCTGAGTGCTGTTCTGATATTCGTTCCCTCTGTCCACGCTTGCTCATTAGTGGCTTTGAATAGACCCGGTTCGGATATACTCCTCAAGCTTATCTCTGTCGCTTTGGCTCGTGAGTATTCCTTTCTTTGCAGTTCCTGCTCCTCTTTCTGCAAATAGTCCCTGGTATCCTTGTGCGATACTGTAGGTGATAATTTCGATGGCTGTTCGTTGGTCATTGTCTGATAGTTTTTGTAGTCTGTGTAGTTGTGCTTGTTCTCCGCGCAAAGTATACGGTTTCTTTTTTTGCTCTTTGCGTTCTTGTTTCCACATGATCCAAGAATCTTTGAATTCTTGAGAATCAAATGGCATTAAAACCCCTTCTATAGTATTATCTTCTTTCTGTTCTATAGTATAGTCTATACTCTTCGCAACTGTGGTTGCTTTTAGTTGCGCCTCTGGTTGCAAGTCTTGCAACTGTGGTTGCTTCTTTTGCAACTGTGGTTGCTTCTTGGTTTTCCTAGTTGCAACTCTAGTTGCTTCTTTCACCTTGAGGTTTATGGTCATCTTGCGTTGGTGTCCGTATCCCTGACATTCCAAATACTCGCTCTCGCAAAGTGTTTGCCGCATCTTTCTCACGTACTGCGGTGATACCCTCAACGCTTCAGCAAGGAAGTCATCACCCGCCCAACACGAGCCGTCCTTTTGGGATAGCGCATGGACTTTAGAGAGGAATATTCGCTGCATGGGGTTAAGGTCTTCGAGTTCCCAAATCTCTTCGGGGATCCAAATTCCGTTGAATTTCTGTTTCATGGTGCGAAAGATAAAAAAAGGGAGGGAATGACCCCTCCCCATTTCCTTAGTTGTTCAATTCGCTATCGCGCTCCATGACTTCAGCGACAATCTCCGCGAAAGTTGCATCACATTGCTTTGAAATCTCTGGAAGATACTTCATCATGTTACGCGGTCGGGCTTCACACCAACTCCGAACGGTTGCCTCGTTCAATCGCAGCTCCTCTCCTACGTTCTTCATGGAGCCGTAGTTCCTTAAGAGGAAGATTTTGAGGTTATTCATAGCGTTCGTACTTAATAGCACCCCAAAGAAAGGAGCGAGATATCTTCACAGACTTGATTTGAGGGGTCTTCTTTGAACGTTCTCTCTTCTTCTTAGGTGTTGATACCTTAGATGGGGTCTGCTCGCTTAGAATGTACTTCTTTCCGCTATAAGTATATTCCGGTTTCAGGTTCTTACTCCATCGCGTCTGCATTGCGGCTAGTGTATGGTTACCAATTGGCCTCATAAGAGTCCAGTCAATGCGTCCGGTTTGTTTCTCGCAGGTTATATTCACCATCTCAACGAGCAACTTCTCTTCGTTTAAAGTCCATCTGTATCTGTTCATAGCTTCGAGACTAATGCATCACGCAAGTTGATGAGGTGTTCAGCGGCTTCGATAATCTTCTCAGGATCGCTCTCTTGTTGAATAGCCAAACCGATAGCCCAACTCGCACCGATGCGCTTCGTTGTTTCGGCGTTGTCTTTAAAACCACCCCCTTGAGAGAATCCGCCCGCCTTCTTAATTTTGAGCTTTGTCCCCCAATTGTTCACGGTCTTATTGTATTCGACCTCATCCCCTACGTCGTAAGGTGGTTTTTCTGGGTTGGGGCTTGCCGCCGTTCCTTCTGTGCCGTCTTCCATGCAGACCGTGTAGTCGTACATCGTTCCGGACTGTCCAGTCCAAGTGTTGTCGGTTTTGTCAATCGACTTGATTTTACTCGTTTCCATAGTGTTAGGTTTTTATGGAGTTATATGCCGCTCTCCTTGTAAGATTGGCTAAATTCTGTTTGATTAAAATTAGGGAGGTCTATCGGTCGCAGTTGGTGAGATCGCAACCGTAAGAAGATTTCATCCCATCGCTCTTCTGTTGGTGTTGTTTCTAGTATCTCATCCTCTAGCCCGTCGTCGTCATCACGAAGGCTTGATGTACTGAGAAGCTTTAGAGCATACTCACGCACTCCCTCGATGTCTTCTTCTTCGAAGTCTGCCCACTCATAACATGAAGAGCAGATTTCTACATCTCCTTTCTTTGAAGCTCCACAGCAGACGGATAGTAGGTTGCTCATTTTTTTCGTTTTCTTTTCTTTACGGGTTCTTTGAACTTATCTCCCTCCCATACCAAGCCCTTTTTCTTTTGATTGGTAAACAGTAAGTCGCTCTCCATTTCGTGACAAGTACCCCTCCCATATGCCCAAAGAATGCTCTCTCCGTGTTTGTTTTTTACAAAGTCCCATCTAACCTGGAAAACTAAAGAGGAGACCTTGTCTTTGTCCATCTTCTCCTTAAAGATTTCCTGACGGGTTAACCAAAACAAGAAGTTTTGAATGGCTCCATTATAGTCGTCTTCGCTGACGCTTATCGGCTCTTTCATTTCGTTCTAGCTCTAACGATTTGACGCTTGAAGTCTTCCCATGCATCTTCAAAGTCTTTGTGATCCCGAAGGTTATTTGCGAAATCATTGTAATTCGAATCGGCGTTCTCGCTGACTGATGATTGCACGCAGATGTATCTGTTTTTCATGATGCCCACTGTTTGTGTTGGTAATCCAAAGCTTCTTCATACGTATCGTAGAAGTACTCTTCTCCCGTTCCCGCATCGTATGCAATAAATTCAACTTGCCTGCCCAAAAGCGATCCGATTGAAACCCCGCATTCCAAAGCGATATAGACCCAACCTGAATTGGCGTTGAACCCGACGCTCTCAATATCATCTACGCCAACTGTTTTGGCGTAGGCTTCAAAGCATTTAGAAAGACCTATCGCTTCGCAATATGCAGGGCGCGATATCCCGTGAATGATTAGTTGCTCTTCCATCGTTTTACTGTTCTGATTGTTGTTTAATATAAAGCTGTCCGATTCTGTTCTCGATGGCATCAAATGCCGTTTGCAAGTCAAAGAAGTATCTGTTCAATTCGTCATCGTTGTATTTGCTGTAAGCGTCTAAATAGAAGGCTATCGTTGTTGATTTGAGTTGCTTCATTTCCGCAACTCTTCTATGATGATGTGCTCAATCATATCGAAGTCAACCGGGAAGAGCGTGTCATCTATTCCGTACAGCTCGACTTTGTGTTCTTGCTTGCCGTTATGTTGGCAAAGCTTACAAGATTGAATGCTGATAAAACCATTCGAAGGAGCTTCGTGATAAGACCCTTCAACTCCTGCATCAACTTCGTACTCGATTTCGAGCCATGTCTTCTCTCCTAGCTCAATTGTGTGGTGTTCCATATCTGTTCGTTTTGTTGTCACAAATATACACGTTATTTTCCATTAACCAAAGTTTTTTCCATAAAACAGAGAAAAAAGAAGGGAGACCCTTTCAGATCCCCCTCCCAAACAAAAACAGATAAGCCCAACGAAAAGGCTGAAACGAAGATACTCTAGGATTTGGCAGAACCAAAATAATAATTTACCACTTGACCAACGAGAGTCCCTTCAGCGAATCCGAGTATATGGAAAAAGACCTCTTTGTCTTGGATCCCCGTCATCGCCCAAATGACCATAACGACCCCGATAGTCATTGCAGCTATACCGACGATGGCTTGCATCCAGTCACGTTTTCCCGTGACCTTTGTCACATCCACCTCCCTTTGTCGTGCGCTTGCTCGGTCTTCGTTCTCTAATTCAATGAGTAACATCCGGGCTTGTTTCTTTTCCTCTTCGCTCTCTGTCGAGGCATCTATCAACGCCCCTATCGCTTGGAGCGCTCCGCCGTCGGGAATGACCTCCCCGATCGCTTCAAATACTTGTGGGGCTTTATTCCTGAACCATGCTCCCAGCTTGGTGTCTTTGAGTGCTTTCCTTTCCATCTTATAAATCCATTAAAATATTTATAGCCGTGTGGCCTCCAATTACTACCCCGCAACCAATTGCCTGACGTTTGAAGTGCTTTGCATATGCGCTTGAGTAGCTCAGTCGGTCTAATCCTGCCCCGCATTGCATGGCGAAAATCTTCGAGTTGTTTCCAACCATCCATTCAACATAGGCTTGTGTATGGATATGACCTTGAACGGTGGACTGCATATCGTTCTTTGCCTTCGTGCGGGCAGTCCCGCCTTCCCCGTGGCAGTATTGTACTCCGTCGTACTCAATGCGCTCGACCCAATTCCATGATGTACCGAGTACGTCGTTGTAGTCCTTTATCCATTCCTTTGGGACGGAGGAGCTAAACGCCTTGCGCATAATTATACGGTCATGGTTGCCGATGATCACATCAGCCACGGGAAAAGCCTCAGCCCATTTTGCAACGTGCTCGATGGCTTGCTTGAGTTCGTAGCCTCCCCCCATCCCGTTGGGGTCTGTCTCGTGATAGCTTGAGTAATGGTTGTCAATTATATCACCAATGAAGACAACCTGATTGCAATTAAAGCGGTCATATGTGTCCAAGCAATGCTCCAAATAACCCTCCAATTCAAACGGACAATGAAGGTCACCGATAACCAAGATGCGCCGTTCGTTTGCCCGTAGGTTTTCGAGAGCTTTGTATTGTTGCTGACTTAAACGCGGGCGAAACTGCGACATCTTTCAGGGGTTTAATATGTCCAAATGATATGATTCTCCTTGAGCGGATCAGCGTCGCAATGTATGAAGCCGTTTCCGATTCCTATCCTCGTTATACCGACTTCAAGAAGAGCGTCCAGGATAATCCAACGCTCGGAGGAGTTGCGTACCCGTATATCAGCAGCCAATCCGATGAGGTGAGTTGAGTTCCTTGATGCGCTGAAACCCTGCTCTATCAACTCGCGGTTATATTCTACAGACCTAAAGCCCGACGTTATCACAAACGGGATCCCCGCGTAGTCTCTGGCCTCATCGAGTAGCTCTAAGAAATCGGGACACATCATGCACCCCGTGCCCGGCTCATCGGGTGACTCAAATTCTTCTAGCTTGAAGTACCTCATCGCTTTGCGAGTAAGAGTTCAATTTTGTGAACTGACTCAATGACTTCTTTCATCATCTGTTTCAATTCGTCTTTGTCGCTCTCTACGCGGATAACACGACCCTTCAGTTTTTCAATATCTCGGTTTAGGTTTACCCATACCGCTATGATCCCGAGAAGGCTTGGGAGTATTGTCATTATTGTTTCGATTGAAATCATCGAGGAACTTCTTTAGTAGGGTAATATTTTTCTCTCTGCTGTTTCTCATTTGAAGAGATAACGTAAATCAACAGTTTCCACACCGCTTCCACCGCGTGAGATACTCAAGCCGCTTTGATAGTAGTCCGCCGGTTGGGGAAGCATATCAGCTCCCGTATTCGATGAATACTCTGGGAAGAGTGAGGAGTTGTTACAGAGGTATTTGTACAGTCGGAACGTGTAGAACTGAGCGTTGGTTCGTGCGCGTTCTGTCTCTCGGTGTAAATCATCGGGAGAGATACCCGTTGTATCCTCAGATACTCGGATGGCGAGTCCTCCGTTGTCAATCTTTACGTACAGCGACGGCATAAGGTCAACCATAGTCCACCAAAGCGTGGCCTTTCGGACGTAGTTATCGAGTAAAAGAGCGTAATTTCCGGTAGGCCCGCCTACTTGAGTGACCTCTGTCTTCAGCTTTTCGAGTAAATCCGTCCCCAAATAGAGCTGGATATACTTGTCTTGAGCCAAAATAACGGACGGAACGAGGTAAGAGTCTTCTACACTCGCGTTGATATTGGTGATCCGCTTGATATAATCGGGATTCACGAAGAGAACTTCTGCTTGTAGTGCCATTATCGGGGATTTACGAAGCCTTCATTGGGCATATCGATGGGACGTTGTGCGACTTTGGGCGAGTTTGTGGGCAATCTTTTAGCATCTACCCCCGCTTCTCGTATCAGTTTCTTCGCTTGGTTAACTGATATCTTCTTATTTGTCTTCTTCAGGTACGTTTGACGAGACCAAAAATGGTGACATCGTGCGCCTCCTTTCCACAAAAATAAATCGTAAGTGTCTGAGCCTGAGCGACCTAGCCCAGGATTGACTGCTCTAAGGGATGCCGCTTCTATGTCTTCTTTTCGGTAGACTTTACTTGCTGCTACCATCTTCTTACAGAAATCACGAGAGTCATCTTGCACCGATTTGGGAGAATACACGTACCGAACCTTGATAATTTCGGTGTCTTGCTCGCTCTTGCCGTTGGGATTGGATGAAGGAACACTAGCAAACGCCCATAGAGCGTCCTTAACGGCCTCCGTTTCATAATCAACGGGGCTTTCGTCTATTAGTTCCCATTCATCGCTCATATCCTCTCCTAATGCGTCGAGGTGTTCCCATGATGCATCGAGGTTGACTTCATCCTCTTGACTGCTTAACTCAAGAACGGCGGAATCCAAGCCCGCAGCCCGTAAAAGTGTTTGAACGGTCTCCTCGACTATCCGTCGGTTTGGTCTTACTACGTTTTGCTCGAATAGCTCCGCAGATTCTGCAAGCTCTCCACCGCCTCCGAGCTTTCCCGGTACAGCAACCCCGAACATCTGCGGGTTCGTCACTCTATGTCCGACCATAATCTTCGCGGTTACCTCTTCCGAGAGGAATTGATATTGATTGTGAGCGTCGGACAATTGGAACGGCTCAAAGTCTGGCTTCCTTTCGGGATCGTCGGAATACGTGACGATAAACTTTCCCGCGTTGCTTGCCCCGGACATCTGTCGCTCGATATCCATTCGGATTCGGTTTCTCTCCTCTTGTGGTGGGATACCGTTCTTGAAGTGGATAGAGAAAGACGGGGACATCCCGTTCTTGATATTGTTGATGTGATACTTGCCTATCTCCTTATCAAGCTCTATGTAGTCAATTGAACCCGTGTAGCATGGCTTGGGATAGTAGAAAGAACCGGGTGAAAACGGCTTTACGTAAAATATCTGCGTCGGGTGGTCTAGTTTTCTTTCAGGGTCGAAGGTGCAAATCTCTTCGACCTCCTCTTTCTTACTGCTCCAGTCTTTGGAATAGTAGTAGTAATCCACCTTTTCGTCTTCGTTTACAAAGCCCGAACGGATATTCTCAAAAGGAAGGTGCGAGACGTTTGCAATGGTCGTTCTGTCG
>Ga0209335_10004396_pt1 | contig 13454 bp, 3 predicted proteins | sample COG_09_FD_184753 | JGI IMG/M metagenome (GOLD analysis project Ga0209335, IMG submission 184753) | Pelagic Microbial community sample from North Sea - COGITO 998_met_09 (SPAdes) (version 2) | ecosystem: Environmental > Aquatic > Marine > Neritic zone/Coastal water | place: Helgoland, sampling...
TACACTAAGACCAGAGGATATAGTGAATACAGATTTTTCAGTAAAAGGAAAGATAGTGAGTAGATAAGAATGGCAACATTAATTCAAAGTAAACAGATACAAGGTATAGTTACTGCTTCAGTAATCGAGGGGGATTTCGCTGTAAACGCAGGTTCGGTTAACTTAGCAGCTGCAAGTGGTGTAACTGGTTCATTTAGTGGTTCATTCGTTGGTGATGGTAGTGGAATACAAGGAATAGATTATTCTCAAATAACGAATACACCAGTATTTCTACCAGGTAATAATATAACAATCACATCTGGTAGTAATATCATTACTATAACTTCAACTGCAAGTGGTGGTGGTGGTTCAAACGAATCTTTAAATTCATTTACTGCATCATATTATACAGATTCTTCATCATTTGATTCAAGAATTGTAGGTATTTCTGCAAGTGGTAGTGGTGCTGATTGGAATACTAATTTACAAAATATTCCAAGTGGAATTATTAGTGGTTCTATTCAAATTCTTGGTGGAACTGATATTATTAGTAGTTCTGCTCAAATATCATCTTTAGGATTTTTAACATCATCTCATACAGATATATCATCTTTAAATGATTATACATCATCAAATGATTTAAGATTAACTAATTTAGAATCAACAACTTCTTCATTAGATACACGAATAACTCAATTATCAGATAGTACTGGTTCGTATGAAACTATTGGTAGAGGAATAATAAGTTCATCAGAACAATTCCCAAGTGGATTAGTAAGTGGTTCAGAACAAATATTAGGTGGGACAGGAATACTTAGTGGTTCTCATAGTGATTTATCATCATTAAATACATACACATCATCTACTGATGAAAGATTATCAAATATAGAAGCTGCAACAGGTTCTTATTTAACATCTGAAACAGATTCTCAAACACTTTCTATAAGTGGAGACCAATTAACGATATCAACTGGTAATACAGTAACAATACCAACAGGTTCAACTGCAGTAGCAGGAACAATTAGTGGTTCTGAACAAATAACTGCATTAGGATTTACAAGTGGTTCACATACCGATATTCCAAGTGGAACTATTAGTGGTTCACAACAAATTACTGATTTAGGATTTATTTCTTCATCACATACAGATGTAACTTCTTTAAATACATTTACTTCATCAATACAAACCGAAGTAGATGCAATATCATCTGTAACTTCATCTTACTTAACACAAACTCCATCAGGAACTATTAGTGGTTCGGAGCAAGTAGATTTTGATGTAGTAACTGGTGGTAAAGGAATACTTAGTGGTTCTAAAACTGATATTGATTCTTTAAATACATTTACTTCATCAATACAAACTGAATTAGATGCATTAAGTGCAGCAACATCATCTTATCTAACTTCTGAAACAGATTCTCAAACACTTTCTATAAGTGGAGACCAATTAACAATATCAAGTGGTAATACAATAACAATACCAAGTGGTAGTAGTGGTACAACAGATTATACCCAACTTACAAATGTTCCAAGTGGATTAGTAAGTGGTTCATCTCAAGTAGATTATGATGTTCTAACTGGTGGTAAAGGATTACTTAGTGGTTCTCATACAGATATAAGTTCATTAAATGATTATACATCATCAACCGATACACGATTAAGTGGTATAGATTCAATAACTTCTTCTTTAGAACAAAGAGTTAGTGAAATTGAATCAAATACAGGTTCATATGATGATTTAACAAATATAACACACTTAAATACATTTACATCTTCTTATTATACTGATTCTGCATCATTTGATACTCAGATATCAACTGAAAAGGGTAGAATAGATAATATACTAAGTGGTGCTAATGCAGATTATGACCAATTCGTAGAAATTGTTAATTTAGTTAACTCAACTGATACAGAAAACGATACGGCATTTGCAAACCATTATACTTCAAGTAGACAAAGGTTAACTGCTCTTGAAACATTCACATCATCAATAGATACAAGTATAAAATCTAAATTAGATTCTGATGGTGTATTTAGTGGTTCATTAGTTGCAGGTGAAAATATAACAATAAATGTAGATGGTAGTAACTATATTATATCATCTTCTGCAAGTGGTGGTAGTTCAAATGTAACTGTTTCAGATTCAGCACCAGGTTCACCATCTGAAGGTGATTTATGGTGGAAATCAGATGATGGTAATCTTTATGTTTACTATGATGGGTATTGGGTAATTTCACTTGATACTACATCTACTTTACCAAGTGGTGTAATTAGTGGTTCATCTCAATTAACTTCTTCTTATGATACACGATATTCTTTAAGTGGTTCAAGTGGTGTATCTGATTATACTGATTTAACAAATATACCTGCTAATATTATTAGTGGTTCACAACAAATAACCGATTTAGGATTTATATCCTCATCACATACTGTAATTGATTCACTAAATACTTTTACAAGCTCAATACAAACTGAAGTAGATGGATTAAGTGCTACAACTTCTTCATACCTAACATCATTAGATGGTGGTATTATTAGTGGAAGTTCACAAATTACTGCTTTAGGATTTGTAAGTAGTAGTGGTGATAATACACCAGCAGGAACAATTAGTGGTTCACAGCAGATTACTGATTTAGGATTTATTTCCTCATCAGATTCAACAACATCATTAAATACATTTACTTCTTCTATACAAACAGAGGTTGATGGATTATCAGCAGCAACGTCATCTTACCTAACATCAAGTGGTTCGGTAGATTTTACAGATATTACTTCAGTACCAAGTGGAATTATAAGTGGAAGTTCTCAATTAACTTCTTCATACGATACACGATATGCACTGAGTGGTTCTGGTGGAGGTGGTGATGTTTCTTTTGATGGAAATAGAATTGTATCACAAGAAAAACTACCAACGATGTTTACATCATCGTTTAATCCTGGTACAAGTGGTTCGGTAGTAGATTTCTTAAACGCAGTATTTTATCCAAACTCAGACCCTGCTATAACAAGTGGTAATCACACTATATCTGAATATAGTTCAAGTGGTTCACCAATATTTACTTTAGAAGCAACAGACCCTGAAGGACAAGCACTAACATTTGGTACAGGTTCAACATATACTGATGATTTAGTTAGAGTTGCATCCAATGGTGTTGTAACTTTAAATGCAGTACCAACATCTGCATCATTTAATACTGATTTAGTAGGTGGTTCACATGGACATACATTTATTGCAAAAACAACTGATACATTTAACTCATCAATTGAAAAAGATATTACAATATTTGTAACACCAAACTCAACACCTGTATTTAGAGAAACTTCTATTAGTGGAAATGTAATTACATCGGTAACTTCAAACTTAAATGAAAGTTCTGCTGATGATACTTTACTAAAACGAGTATTCTTTACAGATGCAAATGGAGATACAATAACAATACATTCATCATCAATTGATGGTAATCATTTTGAAGTAATAAAATCATCAACCTATGTTGATATCTTACAAAATACTGGTTCTTTAAATTATGAAGAACAGACAACATATAATTTCAGTATATCTGCATCGGATGAACACTATGAGTTAGGACAAGATTCTGATTCAATAGTTGTTTTACCAATTACTGTAAATGTAACTGATAACTTAGTACCAACTATTTCAAATCAATCACTATCATCTATAAATGAGAATTCATCTGATGGTACAACTGTTGGAACAATATCTGCAGCAGATAATGAAGGAGATACCATAACATTTGCTAATTTTACTTTATATAAGTTAGAATTAGATAATGTAAATGTATCAAGTGGTTCATATGGTGGTACTTCTCAATTAACAGACCCACATGAGAATCCATTCCAAATGAGTTCAAGTGGTGTAGTAACGAGAAAAGTAGGAGTTTACTTAAATTCCGATTTAATAAACGAATATCAATATACAGTTGAAGTTAAAGATTCATATAACGAATCATCTAACCCTGCAATCATCACAATACAAATTGATGATGATACACCTGCAATTATTTCTGATAACTGGTCAGCAGGACCGTATATTAAAGAATCTGAAGAAAATGGTACAACTATAAAAACAACAAACTATGGTTCTACTACTGCAGATTATAATTCAAATCAAAGTGGAGCATTTACATCATCAAATCCAGCAATTGTAATAAATGGTAGTGGTAATTTATCATTAGGAGTTGATTTGAGTGGTTCTGTAACACAAAGTGATGATTCATTGGATTCTGTAATTACATTTACTAATACTTTCGGTACAATAACGACTGATAACTTAAATGTAGATATAGTACACAATCATCATCCGAGTGCATCGTTCACATTACAAAATTCTAATCTAAATACAAATTTAGCAACAACAAATACAAACTTGGTTCTTGTTTCGATAACTGACACTGAAGGTGATACTCCTTATTCTGCTTCTTTATCTGGTACTGATGCGGGGAAACTCAATCTCAATTATACAAACTCAAATTCATCTTCTTTATACATTAGAGCAAATGAGAATTTATCAGCAGGGACCATAACTTATAACCTAAGAGTATCTGATTCTTATAGTGAAGTTTCAGATTACATAGGTAACACGATTTCAATCAATGATGTAGATACTGGTACACTTGGTGGAGATACAACCTCTCATATTATAGAATCAGCAAGAAATAATGATTCATTGAGAGATGCAAGTGGTTTTGAAGGTGGTAATACCTCTCAATTAACTGTTTCATACTCTGGTTCTGATGGAACTCCGAGTGTTCAATCATTTACTTCATCAAATCCATCGATAGATATTGATTCAAGTGGTAATCTTACCCTTGCAGTTGATATAAGTGGTTCACTTACAAGTTCAGGTGATACAATTTCATCTGATATTACATTCCAAGATAACTATGGTAATGTAGGTAGTGGTAGTTTAACAGTAAATGTATTTGCAAACTCACATCCAAGTGCTTCGTTCACTAATAATAGTGGAGTTTACAATACAAATCAAGCAACATCAAGTGCATTGATAACATCTTTAACAATTACTGATGAAGAATCAGATACTCCATTCAGTATGAGTTTAAGTGGTACAGATGCAAACAAATTTAACATTGAACCACAAAATTCTAACACATCATCTATTCAATTAACTGCGGCATCTGATTTTGATGGTGGAACTTATTCATATACTGCTTCAATCTTTGACCAATTTGGTGAAACATCACAATATGAAAGAGAAATAACAATCGCAGAGGCTGATTTAGGTACTCTTTCAACAAATGGTACGTTCTATGTTATAGAATCAGCTGTAAATGGTAATAACATCGTAACAAACTCAAATGGTAGAACAGGAACACAAGGAGATTTAGGAGTTTCGTACTCACCTAACTATGGTTCACAAGTTGTACAAGAGTTTACTTCATCAAATGCATTTGTTTCTGTAAATTCAAGTGGTAATTTATCAGTTGGAACAAACATAAGTGGAAGTAGTGAAACAAGTGGAGATTCAATCACCTCTAATATAACTTGGGCAGACCAACATGGTAATGTAGGTAGTGGTTCTATATCAGTTAATGTAACAACTAACAACGCACCAACTACAAGTTCAGTATCAACTCAGTTTGGAAACACAAATCAAGCATCTGGTTCAATTCAATTATTGGAACTAACAATAACTGATACTGAAAGTGATTCAATACCTAATTCTGGTCTTACTTGGACGAGTTATAATACAACTTATTTCTCTCCATCTATATCTTCACCTTATATGAGGTTAAGTGCTAATAATATTCAAGTTCCAAGTGGAAATTATCCTTGGAGTGCTTCATTACAAGATGAACATGGGTTCAACACAACATCAGTTAATGGTATATTAACAATAGTACAATCAGATACAGGTACTTTAGGAGGAGATACTTCAGTTTATGCAATAGAATCTGCATTAAGTGGTTCAGTATTAAGAGATGCGACTGGATTTGGAAATGGAAACGCATCAGATGTTGATGTATCTTATTCACCATCATATGGTTCACCAATAGTTCAATCATTCACTTCATCAAATGCAGCGATTGCAATAAGTGATAGTGGTGCAATGACATTAGCAGTTGATTTAAGTGGTTCAGTAACACAAAGTGGAGATACAGTAAGTACAACAATAACTTTTGATGACCAATATGGAAATGTTGGTAGTGGTTCAGTAACACTTAATGTATTTGGTAACCAATCACCAGCAGCTTCATTTGTATCATCATCAAATTATGAAAGTGATAATGCAACAAGTGGTTCTGATGCAGGTGCATTAGTAGTAACAGATACAGAATCTAATTCACCATTTACAGTTACCCTCGCGGGTACTGATGGTGGTAAATTTAATGTAAGTGGTTCAACATCACCATTTGAGATACAACCAACTGGTTCTTTAGAGGCCGGAACATACTCAATCAATATAGTAGTAACAGATACTTACTCAGAATCAGTAACACTATCAAGTGAAACAATAACAGTTGACGCATCAGCAAATACAGGAATAGTTTATATTTATTATTCGAACTACGCTTCGGATGGTAATTACTCAAGTGCGTATAATGCAGTAATGGGTGCAAGTACCTTAAATAGTGATACTCCACCTGAAGTAACTGCTTATACTGCAAATACGGCATCACCGTATTATAAAATTAAAACATCGGTAGGTGATAGTTCATACTCACTTGCTGGTGGTAAAACAATGACACTTGCAGCCACTATAAGTGGTTCAGATTTTCCAACAATTATTTCTGCATCAGCAGGAAACATGAGTTGGGGAAGTGCTGTACAAACAGTATTTGTAATACCAAGTGGTTCAAGTATGACAAATGTACCAACTTCAATGACAGATGGGTTTGGAGGAAGTACCGTAGGAGAATATTGTTTAGTTCACTACGCCGATGGAACATCAGCACCTTTAGGAGCATCTCCATCAGTAATTCATACACTTGATGTTGATGGAACACAAGGTGGGTTTGATAAGTGGCACGTATTAGGTGCTGCAATAAATAGTAGTGCAACAAATATGAGAGTTAAAGTAATACCAAGTAGTGGTTCAATAGGAGCATTTTAAAATGAAAGGAATATAATATGCCATTTATAGGAGAAAGATTAGGGTTAAACACCGCGGTAAAAAACGCGGGGACAACTGCCTTACTGAATGTTGATTTCGTTAAAGGTGCATTTAAAATATATGCTTCCTCTGACTTAGTTGGTATATCTCCTAACCTATTTTCTGATAACCAAATAATATATGTTCAAGACAGTGGTTCATTATACAAAGCAGATGTTGTACTTGCAAATTTCATTGATACATTTGAAAATACAGTATCGTTTTCACAATTCTCATTCAATAGTGGTTCATTTACAAGTGCATCTTTTGATGGAACTGCAACACTAACATTATTTGGACAAAATTTAGAAGGTTCAGACCAAGTATCAATGTCTGTTGATTTATCTGCACTTACTGGTTCTGGTGGTGGAGGTGGAGGTAGTGGAGATATCACTGCAGTTTTCACATCGGATGAAGGTATTACAGGAGGTGCATCAAGTGGAAATGTTGTATTAGAACTAGACCCAGGAGATGGTATTGTTTTAAACTCAAGTGGTATAAACGTAAGTACAGGCTCTACACATTTTGTGAGTGGAGTACAAAAAGTAGAAATAGATGGAGATACTTTTTAGTATTAAAAATTCTCATCATATTTATAAAAGTAACAAACACTATATAGTGTTTTAATTATGGGAACATTCCCGTTGAACAAATGGTTACATAAATAAAATTCAATAAAGGTTATTTAACAAAAAAATTATTTTAAATTAACATTTTAACAAAAAAAGGAAAAAATTAAAAATGGCACAAATTATTAAACACAGAAGAGGTAATCTTGAGGGATTATCATCTGCAACTACAAGAGCAGGAGAGCTCTTAGTAGTAACAGGTTCATCTGGTTTAGGAACAATCGCGAATGGTGATAGTTTAGTATTTGTTGGTATCGATGGTTCAACGGCTACTCCTGTAAATAAAATATTACAAGGAACAACCGTACCGAATTTAAGTGGAGCAGACTACAACACTCATGTTGATGGTATTCCATTTTACGATACTGATGATAACAAACTTTATATCCTTAACAAAGGTGGAAACATCGAAGTTAAAGCAACTCCTGAAACAGGTGGAACAGGACTAGTATCTGGTTCTAGTCAATTAGCAAACTCAAGTGTTTCTAATGAATCTTTAAATGCATATACTGCATCTAACGATACTACAAATAGTGGACAAGATACAAGATTAGACCAATTATCAACATTTACTGGTTCTATTAGTGGAGATTTTGTAGATAATGCAGAATTAGCAGCAGCAACAGGAGCATTAGAAACTTCTGATTCTGCTTTAGAAGCAAGAGCTGATAACTTAGAATCTTACACAGGTTCATTTGCAGCATCAGCTGTAACTTTAACTAACAAAACTATAAGTGGTGGGGATAACACAATATCTAATATTGGAAATTCATCACTTACTAACTCATCAATTACTATTAGTGGTACTTCAGTATCATTAGGTGGTGCAATTACTGATGAAGCATTATTTGGTGGAGTTGGTGTAGTAACTGGTTCAGCACAAGTTGTTTCTTTACTTTCTAACCAAGCTACTGATTTTGGTAGTGGTAGAATAAGTGGAGCATCTATTGGTGATATTGCAGGAACTTCAACTATTACAGGTTCATTTGTTGGAGATGGTTCAGGATTAACTGGATTAGCAACTAACTTAACAATTGATGATGAGGATGGTGCAACACAAGATGTTGACCTATTAGCAGATGATTTACAATTTTTAGGAACTGCAAATGAAATTTCAACTGCAGTAACTAAAGTTGGTAATGATGTAAGAGTAACAATGAGTTTACCTGATGATGTAACAATCGGAAACGATTTAACAGTTGTTGGTAACTTAGAAGTACAAGGAACAACTACATCAGTTGATTCAACTACTATTGTATTAGGAGATAACATTTTAGCTCTTAATGGTAGTGGAGCAGCACTTGGTGGTTTAGAAGTACACGATTCAAATGGACCTGCAAGTGGTTCATTATTATGGAATGGTACAACTAACCAATGGATTGCTGGAGCAAGTGGTTCAGAATCTAAAGTATTACTTGCAAATGGTGATGGTGTATTCTCTGGTTCTGCACAAGTATCAGGAATTACAAATGCACAATTAGCTGGTTCAATATCTAACGATAAATTAGCTGGTTCAATTGCAAATGATAAATTAGCAAATTCAGCAATTACTATTAGTGGAACTTCGGTTTCTCTTGGTGGTGCAATTACTGATGAAGCATTATTTGGTGGAGTTGGAGTAGTATCTGGTTCTTCTCAAGTAGTATTAGAATCTGCTGATAAGACTGGATTTACAGGAGCTAGTTCAATTACAACACTTGGTACAATTGCTACTGGTGTATGGAATGGTACTGCAATAGATAAAGCATATTTAGATGATGAAGTATTAAATGCTTCTTTAAATTCATATACTGCATCAAATGATACTACAAATAGTGGACAAGATTCAAGATTAGACCAACTATCTGCATTTACAGGTTCTGTAAGTGGAGATTTCGTAGACCAATCTGAATTAGCTGCAGCAACTGGTGCACTTGAAACTGCGGATTCTGCTTTAGAGGCAAGAGCTGATAACTTAGAATCATATACAAGTTCATTTGCAAGTGATACTGTAACTTTAACTAACAAAACTATTGATGCTTCAAGTAACACTATTTCAAACATTGCAAATTCATCACTTACTAACGATGGAATTACAATTGCAGGTGTTGATACATCTTTAGGTGGAACAATTACTTATGAAACAATCGCAGGTGGTAGTGGAACAATATCTGGTTCAGCACAAGTAGTTTCTTCATTATCAAATCAAGCAACTGATTTCGGTACTGGTAGAATTAGTGGTGATGATATAGGTAATGTTGCAGGTGATACTACATTTACTGGTTCATTCGTTGGTAGTGGTGCAGGATTAACTGGATTAGCAACTAATTTAACAATTGGTGCTGATAATGGTTCAGATGATACTGTTGCACTTACAACTGGAACTTTAAATGTTGTTGGTACATCTAATGAAATTGAAACAACTGTATCTAACGACCAAATTCAAATTGGTATCGTAACTAACCCAACACTTAGTGGTAACGTAACTGTAACTGGAAACTTAAATGTTGAAGGTACAACTACAACTATCGATTCTACAACTGTAAACATTGGTGATAGAATCCTTGAACTTAACTATGCTGAAGGTGCAGGTGATGCTGGACTTTTAGTTAGTGATGTTGTTGGTGGGGCTACTGTAAGTGGTTCATTACTATGGGATGCATCTGAAGATTATTGGATGGCTGGGGCACTTGGAAGTGAGAAGGAAGTAGCAAGATTAAATGCTTCTCCAACTTCTAACACAGTTCTTAAAGCTGATTCTAATGGATTATTAGTTGATTCATTAATTACTGATGATGGAACAGATGTAACAATTAGTGGAACTGCAGAATTGAGAATCAATGCTGCAACTGCTAACTCGTTTGTTTACTTTGATTCAAACAAATCACTTGAATCAGTTGCAGCCGCAACTGCTGGTGATGTTATTCAATGGAATGGTTCATCATTCGTTGCGAGTAACGAACTTGATGGAGGTACATTCTAATAGGAATATACTTAAATAAATTAATCCCCTTCCGAAAGGTTGGGGATTTTTTTTAACTTACATTTTCATATACTTATATAAGTAAACGGATTTGTTTTATTAATAAATCTGTGCATCTATATTTATATGTAATATATTAGGAAGAAAAATTAATGGCAGCAACTTTAAAACTACGAAGAGGAACTCCATCAGGCTCAATACAACAATCAGAATTATTCTATGATAAAGATATAGAAACTGTTGTAGTTGGTGATGGTAGTGGTTCTAATACTCAATATAAGATTCTAGCAAAACTAGATGAATCAAATAGCGGTTCATTAAATATTTCAGGTAACATAACTGGTTCTAATATTTTAGCAACTAACATAACTGCTACAGGTGACTTAACAATAGGTGGTAATTTATTTTTAGGAAACCAAGATACTGATAATATAGTAATATCTGCAGACCTTAGTTCTTCTATTATTCCTGATACAGATGATACCTTTGATTTAGGTTCAAACTCAAAAAAATGGAGACACATATATGCAACTTCTGCATCAATTGATAATATAACATTAAATGGTAGTGGAATTGTATCATCTTCACAACAAATATCAAACTATAATACATTTTTAGAAATAGATGGAGATGGTGTCTTTTCAGGTTCATCTCAAGTAGATTTCTTTCAAGTAGATAATTTACCTGCAGGATTAGTTAGTGGTTCATCACAAGTTTCTTATGTAGGGCTTTCAAATATACCCGCAGGAATACTTAGTGGTTCGGAACAAATTACTGATTTAGGATTTATTTCTTCATCAGATTCAACTACATCATTAAATACATTTACTTCATCGATACAAACGGAAGTTGATGGGTTAAGTGCAGAAACCGCATCATATTTAACCTCATCAGGTTCAGTAGATTATACAGATATTACAAGTAAACCAACTTTAGTAAGTGGTTCATCTCAAATAACATATGGTGATGTTTCATCAATACCATCAAATATTATTTCAAGTTCAAATAATTCAACAACCGTAGTTCATTCAATTTCTAATGGTGAGATTACTTCAAATTTAATTGGTGGTGTGGTTAGTGGTTCATCACAAATTACAATTACTGAATCACAAATTTCAGATTTATCACATACAGATATAAGTTCTTTAAATTCTTATACATCTTCGAATGATATAAACATTACAAACATTCATTCTACAACTTCATCATTTGAAAGTAGATTAGATTTATTAAGTGATGTATCTCATTCACATTCAAATAAAGCAAACTTAGATGTAATCAATCAAGATTTATCAACAACATCAGATGTAACATTTAACACAGGTTCATTTACTGGTAATATGACAATTACTGGTGATTTAACAGTTTTAGGTTCTGCAACTGAAATATCTTCAACAGAATTAAGAATTGAAGATAAACTAATTACAGTTGCAAGTGGTTCTGTTGATTCAGCAGCTGCTGATGGTGCAGGTATCGAAATAGATGGTGCTAATAAATCAATACAATGGGACCACAATACAACTTCTTTCGTATTAGATGCAAAAGTAAGTTCATCAGTAGGATTTAAAGGAGAAGGTGGAGAACTTACAGGTATTGATACCGACCAAGTAACTGAAGGTAGTAATCTTTACTATACTGATACAAGAGTAAAAACAAAATTAGATAATGATGATATACATAGTGGTTCTTACTTAGGAACGGCTACAACAACTAATTTATCAGAAGGTAGTAATCTTTATTATACAGATGCGAGAGTAAAAACTAAATTAGATACTGAAACAGTAATTAGTGGTTCATCTCAAGTGATTGGAATATTAGATTCACTAAATTCATACACATCATCAAATGATTTAGATATATCAAATATTGAATCTACAACTTCTTCAATAGAAGATAGATTAGACAATATAGAAACATCAACTGGTTCATATCTAACAACTGTTGATATTTCAAGTGATACTAATTTAGCAGTATCAGATACATCAGAAGTTAATATGATACTAAGTGGAGATACATTATCTGCTGAATTAATTGGTGGAGTAGTATCAGGTTCATCACAAATAACAATTACTGAATCTCAAATATCAGATTTATCTCATTATACAGATTCAGATGTAAAAAATAAATTAGATACCGAAGGTGTTATAAGTGGTTCATCTTTCTCATCAAATCATCAAGGTTCAATAACTGCTAGTATCAATGGTACTGCAACAAATATAGATTTAGGACTAAACACAAATGATTCACCAACATTTAGTACATTAACACTTTCAAGTGTTGCATCTGGTGGTGGAAGTGATTTTGATGTATTATTTGATGTAAGTGGACTATTAAAGAAAAGAACTTTAGGAACATCAGCGTTTCTTAATGTTTCTGCTTCTATTGCAGATGACCCTAATTCAGTACCAACAACAAAAGCAGTAAATGATGCACTTATAGAAGCAGGTGCTGGTGATATTACATCGGTAAATACTTCAAACTTATACTCATCAGCTTCAACAGGTCTTGCACATACAGGCGATGGTACTACTGATGGTAGTGGCCACTTTGGTAATGTTGGTAATGTTGTACTTTCAATTGATACTGGTTCTGCACACTTTACAGATGGAGTTACTACAATTGCAAGTGGTGTAGGTGTACCTGCAGGAACTGTAAGTGGTTCATCACAAATAACTTCTTTAGGATTTATATCATCTTCTGATTCAATATTATCTTTAAATGCATATACTGCCTCTAATGATATTAATATTACG